>Ga0105048_10000640_pt1 | contig 54241 bp, 43 predicted proteins | sample MAT05_FD_78382 | JGI IMG/M metagenome (GOLD analysis project Ga0105048, IMG submission 78382) | Freshwater microbial communities from Lake Fryxell liftoff mats and glacier meltwater in Antarctica - MAT-05 | ecosystem: Environmental > Aquatic > Freshwater > Ice > Liftoff microbial mat | place... | reverse complement strand
GTGGGGACAACCGATAGCGATCGAACCATGCCGGGTCAACGAGGCCGGACCAGCACATCGAACCAGCCGTGATCGGAGCCGCCCCGACCATCGCGCAAGACCGTCCAGATCCGGGCCCGGAGCGGCTCTCCGACGAACGGCGGAGCAACCCAGTCGACGAGCGAGTCCTCCTCCGTCGTGACGTTGGTCGAGAGATCGCCGACCGACGAGAACCAGGAGAACGCCAGCCGCTCACGGAACTTCTGGAGCGTGCAGTCGGCGTCGATGAGCTGGTACTTCTCGGCGTCGTCCTCCGCCGCCAGCCCTTCGATGGCGATGACGTCGCCCTCGAACACCTCGACGACCTCACCGAGGCCCACCGACCGCGTGGCGGTGGTGGCGTTCTTCGTGAAGATCTCGATCTCGATCTTCTCGTAGGTCGGCGAGCGGTTCGGCGTGCGCGTCGAGAGGAACGTGAAGAGCTGCGCGGTCGTGGCCGGGTCGACGTTGGTGCAGAGGCTGGGCAGCGCGAGCCCGGCGATCATCGGGATCTCACTCGGATCCAGCTTCTGCGCTTCCTGGATCGCGCGGGCGATGATGCGCGGCTCGAACACCACCACCCGCTTCACGCCCTCGAGCGTCGGCGTGTCGACTGTGATGGCGGCGCTCGCGACGCTGACCGCGCTGTTGATGTACGTGTAGAGGCCGTTGATGAGGTCGCGCGGATCCTCGACGAATCGTGCGGCGACCTGATCGAGCGAGTTTTCGCCGCCCACCACGTCGGCCAGCACCAGATCGACCGGGATGTACGAGAACGTGTTGTCGCTGCCGCCGCCGAGGCGATCGCGGGTCTCACCGTCATCGCAGGGGATCGATCCGAGCCCGGGCTTGCAGCGCACGAACTCGAAGCTGAACGTCGCGTCGAGATCGGGGTGCGCCGCGAGCACCTTCACCGTCACGTCTTGCCGGCGAAAAGGCGGCAAATTCTCGGGTTCGAGCGCCAGCGAGCCCAGCTCGAACAGCGAGATCTCCGGCGGGTCGACCTTGATGTCGAGGATGCGCAGGTCCTCGATCTTCGACTCCGAAGGGAGGTTCAGATCGCAAGCGCTCATGAAGAGCGCTGCCGCGATGTGCCACCAGCGCACGGACGACGTTGTCCGTTTCGCGGCCGTAGGAGTCAACGATCGCCACGTCCCCGTGGCTCACGAGGCCGCGTCGCGAAGCTCTGGGCGCCGCCGACCCCCTCCATCGAGAACGCGCGCACGCCCTGCTCGGTCTCGCGCACCAGCGCAGGCGCCATCGGCAGGTCGAACGCGACGTGGGTCGAGGCGCGATCGAAGCGCATGCACGCCGAGGGGAACGCGGCGATCTCCCGCGCCAGGGCCTCGGCCGCCTCGCGCGCCGCGCCCTTCGGGACGACCCGGTTCGCGAGCCCCATCGAGAGCGCCTCGGCCGAACCCACCGCGCGTCCGGTCAGGATCAGATCGAGCGCGCGCGACAGGCCGATCAGGCGGGGCAAACGGATCGTGCCGCCGTCGATCAGCGGCACGCCCCAGCGCCGGCAGAACACGCCGAAGGTGGCGTCCTCCGCCATCACGCGCAGATCGCACCAGATCGCGAGCTCGAGCCCACCGGCGACGGCGAAGCCTTCGATCGCCGCGATCACCGGCTTTTTGAGGGCCATTCGCGTCGGCCCCATCGGCCCGTCGCCGTCGGCCGCGACCCGGTTCATGCGCTCCGGCTCGGACGCGATCGCCTTCAGATCGGCGCCCGAGCAGAAGGTCCCGCCGTCACCCCACAGCACCGCGACCTGCGCCACGGGATCGTCTTCGAACGCGCGAAACGCCGCCGCGAGCGCGTCGGCGGTGGGGCGATCCACTGCGTTTTTCACTTCAGGGCGATGGAGAATCACGGTCGTTACAGGGCCGGACGATTCGACGCGAACACTCATGAGCGTCATCTTGCATCCGCTCTCCGAGGAGTGGTACCAGCCCCGCCCATGGCACGCCGAGTGTTGTAGAGTGCATGAATGCGCGGCGCGATCTGGCTGGCCGCACTGGCGGTGCCCTGGGCGGCGGAGGCGACTGGCTGGGACGACACCCGCGGTCGCGCCTCGCTCGACGGCGCAGCGCTCGCCGTGGATTTCGAGGACCTGCGCGGCCTCCCGATCGTCACCTATCTCGAGGACGGGACCACCACGCCGCCCCGCCTCGCCGACGACGGTGAGCACGCCATCGAGGGTGCCCGCTCGCTGCGCGCGGGCGGCGCGACGCCCTACGTCTCGGTCGATCTCACCAGCGCGCGAGAGGCGCTGATCGGCCGGCGGATCGAGATCACGCTGTGGCAGCGCCCGCTCGGCACCCGCATGACCGGCGATCTGCGCTGGAAAACGGGCGATCTGACGCTGTTCGCGATCTCCATCCAGCCCACCGGCCGCGCGACCGACGACGGCTGGGAGGAGTGGACCACCGGGCCGATCGACTTCGCGTTCGACGCGATCGCGCCACGATCGCTCTTCCTCTACGACGAGCAGTACTTCACTGCGTTCACGCGGCTCGACACCGACGTCGAGGTCGCGCTCGACGCGATCGCGGTCTCCGATCTGGGCCCCGCGCTCGTCCCCCCGGGCGCGTGCCGGCTGGCCACCGAGGGCGACGACTGCGGCCCGTCGGGCGCGTGCGCGTTCGGTCGCTGCGCGGATGCAGCGGCAGTGCTCGGCGCGCCGCTCCAGGACGACGGCCTGCGCGCAGATCTGCTCGCGCGACACACCTTCGAGATCGCCACCTTCGAGGGCAGCCGGAGGGCGTTGGCCCTGGTGCCCGGCTTCGCCGTGTTGCTCGGCTGGCTCGAGGCGCCGCTGACGGCGCTCGACTACTGGAGCACGCTCCGCCGCGCGTACGACTCGATGAGCGACGGCCACCTCGCGCCGCCGAGCGCGGGGACGGTGCCCGAATTCTCGAGCGGCGCGTGCGCGTATCTCTCGGAGGCCGATCTCTCGCCGGGTGGCCCCTTCGAAGCGCCGATGATCTTCGCGTCGAGCACCCGCCACCCGATCGGGCGGTTCTTCCGGGCCGGCGACGTCATCACCACGATCGATGGCCTGGCGCCGTACGAGTGGGCCACGCGCGCGTCGCGGCTGCTCTCGTATCGCGGCGATCCGCGCGGTCGTCGGGCGCAGATCTCGCCGCAGCTCCTCGACGCCGCGCTGCTCACCGGCGCGGTGGTGACCGCCTCGCGCTGCCCGCTGCCGCCGCTCCCGTGCACGACCGCCTCGGTGGATCTCGCGTCGCTGCTCGCGCCCGCGCTGGCGAGCGGCGATCTCGAACCGTTCCTCCAGCCCACCCGCTGCGATTTTCGCTTCCGCCGCCCGGTGTCGAGCGAGCGCTTCTCGGAGCGCAGCGACTACGCGGGATCGCTCGACGACGGCGAGATCCTCTCGGTGCAGATCAACGCGGTCCCGAACGATCGCGACTGGGTCGACGGGATCGAGCGCGCGTTCGCCGCGCCGGCTGATCGCGTGCTCCTCGATCAGCGGCTCGGCAACGGCGGGTCGAGCGACGCGATGGCGTTCCTGGTCAGCCGCCTGGTGGGCCTCGCCGATCTCTCGCGCGCCGAGCTCTGGCGGCCGCGGTCGGGCCTGTCCGCGCTGCGCGGCTGCGCGGCGGATGGCTGCGCCGGATCTGCGGTGATCGAGTTCTTCCCATCGTCGAGCGGCCGCGGCATCTCCGCGCACGCGCGGCTCGCGGTGCTGATCGGGCGCGACATCGCCGGCAACGACTTCGTCTCGCGCGCGCTCACGCTGCGGCGCGAGGGCGCCACGCGCACGTTCGGGCCCGCACCGACGTTCGGTGCGTTCGGCCCGAAGGAGACGCTGCCGCGGCTCCCCGGTGAGGTGGAGGGCGCGACGTTCCAGACGCACGACACCGTGTTCGTCGCGCCGGGAGACGCGCATTTCGACTTCGAATCGGGGCGCGGCGTCGCGCCGGACGTGGTGGTGCTGCAGAAGCAGAGCGACGCGATGCGCGGCGTCGACACCGTGCTCGAGGCGGCGCGCGCCTGGTTGAGGTCGGAGTGAAAAGCGCGCTTTTCATTGGGCTGCTCGGGGCGGCGCTCTTCGTCGCGTGCGCCGAGGACGGGCTCACGCTCGCCGGCGACGCCGCGGTGCCGGACGCGACCATCGCCGTACCCGATGCCGCGACCCCCGACGATGCCGCGACCCCCGACGACGCTACGATCCCCGATGCGTTCGCCCCCGACGCCTACTCGCGCCTGGTCCACCGCCCGCTCCTCGGCGCGCTCGCGATCGAGAATCGCTGGCTCGATCCGCAGATGGATCTGGCCAGCATCCACTGGCTCCTCGACATCCTCGACGGCACCGCCTCGACGTACGAGCTGTTCGATCGCCTCCGCCGCGAGTCGCATCCCGACGCGCCGACCCAGTCGCCGGTGCTGCACGTCCTGCGCGGGCGCGAGGGCCGCATCTCGCTGATCAGCGAGGGCCTCGCCGCCGGCCGCCCGCTCGACGCGCGGGTCTGGGTGGGGCGCCACATCGATCTCGCCGGCCCACCGCCGATCGTCCGCCTCATCGGCACCAGCACCGGAGGCGACGCGCTCGCCGCCGAGCTGGTCGTGACCGCGACCGTCGTCGCGCGTACGAGCGGCGTCGAGTGGACCCGCTATGAGGGCCGCTGGGACGCCACCGCGATCGGCCAGGTGCTGCTCTCGATCGAGGATCCGCTGGTCGCGGCCGACCTCTTCGTCACCGGCCCCGAGCTCCTCGACGTGCGCGATCTCGAGCGCCCGACCCGCCCGCGAACGATGGCCCGCAGCCGACCGCCCAGCGAGCGCGACGACGCCGTACGATCGCGCGCCGGCGCGCCGCGAGCGACGCCGGAGCCTCTCAACAGGCTCTTTCGTTGACCACCCGGTCCGCTTCCGATCATCATCCCTCGGTGGCGGACACCCCCGCACATTCCCCAATACAGCGCCTGATGGCGCGCGTCTTGAATCGCCGCTTCATCACCTTCGGGCTGGTGGGCGCGTCGGGCGTGTTCGTGAACCTCGGGATCTTGTTCGCGCTCGCGGACGTCCTCGACATCAACAAGGACTACAGCGCGGCCGCGGCGATCGAGGTCTCGATCATCTGGAACTTCATCCTCAACAACAACCTCACGTTCCGGGACAAGAACGCCGACGCCAGCGTGGGCTTCCTCGCGCGCATGTTGCGCTACAACCTGGTGGGTCTGCTCGGCGCTGGTGTGCAGTTCGGCGTGTTCAAGACGCTCACGGATCTCGCGATGCACACCTGGAAGCTGGAGCACCCTGGGATCTGGAAGTATCCCGCGCAGCTCACCGGCATCGCGCTGGGTATGGGTTTGAACTTCTACACCAACTTCTTTTGGACCTGGCGGCAGAAGCCCAACAGCGTCCCGCCGGGCCCGCTGCCGCACGGTGAAAATCCGTGACGCCCGAGCGCGCCGAGGGCGAAGGCACGATCGTCCTGCTCCCGACCTACGAGGAGGCCGGCAACATCGTGCGCATGCTCGCGGCCATCCACCGCAACCTCCCGCGCGCGCACATCCTGGTCATCGACGACAACTCACCCGACGGCACCGGCGCGCTCGCCGACGCCGAGGCCGCGAAGCACGACTGGGTCCACGTCGCGCACCGTCCTGGAAAACAAGGCCTCGGCGTGGCGTATCGCTTCGGCTTCCGCTGGGCGCTCGATCACGGCTACCAGCTCATCCTGCAGATGGACTGCGACTTCAGCCACGATCCCACCGATCTCCCGCGCCTGGTCGAGCTGCTCGAGCACTATCCGGTCGTCATCGGCAGCCGCCGCGTCCCGGGCGGCGGATCGATCGGCTGGCCGTGGTATCGCAACGTCATCTCCGGCGCGGGCAGCCTCTACGCGCGCACGCTGCTCGACTCCCCAGTGAAGGATCTCACGACCGGCTTCAAAGGCTTTCGCGCCGAGGCTCTGCGCACGCTCGATCTCGACGCGCTGCGCACCGATGGGTTCGGGTTCCAGATCGAGGTCACTTCCACGCTGCTCCACAACGGAGTGCCGGTGCACGAGATGCCGATCCGCTTCGTCGATCGCACCGTGGGCGAGTCCAAGATGTCGACCAAGATCTTCGTCGAGGCGATGCTGAAGGTCTGGGATATCCGGAAAAAAATCCGGAAAGATTAGTCCTCGCGGATCAGGACGCGCGCGAAGCGTAAGTACGATCCACCGATCAACACGTCACGCCCATCACCGCCGAAGCCCGCCAAATCCGAGAACGGAAGCGCCGAAGTCTGCGCGCCCGGGGTGTGCAACCCGTCGTTGTCCTCGACCTGCAGCACGTCATCGGGATCGCTCGCGTACACCAGCAGCGGCGCCGCACTATCTCCGCCGATCGCCAGCACCTGCTGGCGCACGCGTGGCCAGGACGTCTCCGGGCGGAGCTCCTCGTAGGGCACCATCGTCAGCCGGCCGGCGACCGGGGCGATCAACCAGACACTCAGCGCGAGACCGTCGAGATTGTCCCGATAGGCGACCATCGCGCGGCCATCGCAGAACGCGCGGATCGCGGTGATGCGCGGGACGACGCCGCGGTGATTGAGCGTGTCGAAGGCGCTGGTGTCGATCCGGCTCATCAGATCGGTCTCCACCTCGAGACCACCGCCCCCCGCGCGCACGACCACCCGTCCCACGTCGCTGTCACTGGCCAGCCACCCCACGCCGGGTCGGGCGGAGATGAAGCGCCATCCTCCGCGATCGTCGAGCAGCACCGGCGCGCCGCCATCGGTGGCCCACACGCTGCCGTCGTCGCGCACGAACGCCGCCCACGCGCCGGGCATGATCTCGGCCGCGCTCACCACCCGCGCGTTGCCCTCGAGCGGGACCGTCGAGAGCAGGCGATCGCTGAAGTCGCGCACGATCATCATCGCCGCGCCGCCGCGCCGCCCGAAGAGGAGCACCCGATCACCGAGCTGCGTGACCACGTCGTCCTCCTCGCCGAGCGCGCTCATCGTCGCAACTTCGGGGATCGATATCGTCGTCGCGGAGCAGGTCGGGCCGGAGCGGACCTGAATGGTGTTGCTCGAGCCGGTATAGACGCGGAACCCACCTTCGACCGGGAGTATCGCCGTCGGTGCGCCGCCGAGCGCCCGCGGAAAGCGCGTCACGCGCGAGAACATCGCGTCGCTCGTCCGGCGGCGCCAGGTCTCGCCCGTGGTGGTCGACAGAACCATCGTGCCGCTGCTGGTCGCGACGTCGGCGATCGGCGCGTCGAGCTCCGGATAGTATGTCCGTGGCGATATGATCTCGACGGTGGTCGAGCTGCGGGTGATGCGGAGCTGGGTATAGACGTCGTCGCGCAGCCTCCGCTGCATGACTGCGCGATCGGGCTCGCGAGGATCGATGAACGACTCGCTTGGGCACGTCTGGTCGCCGTCGATCTCCTCGTGCACCGGCCGCCAGGTCAATATCAGTGGGAGACCCTGGACGATCGGGCCGACGGTCGCGGTCATCACCTCGACGACGGGGGTCGAGCGGTCGTTCCCTACGAGACAGGCCAGGACGCGGCGCCCGATCGACGCCAGGTGCCCGCCGCGAAAGCCGTAGATCTCGCCGCCGCCCAGGGTCGGACCCTCGACCCGCGCGGTGACGCAGATCGCCTCGTCGTTCCGCACGAAGAACAGCTCGCTCGCCTCGGTCATCGCCATCAGCTCGCCGCCTTCGAGCTCGGTCATGGTGACGATCTTGAACTCGGTGCGGTGCTGCGGGCAGTCCGGCGAGGGCATGACCAGCGTCTCGATGCAGAAGCCTGCGTCGACATCGTCGCCGATGCGGCAGCGCGCCAGGAGCGCGTGATTGATACGCCCAGGCAGACGACCATAGATCCAGGCGTCGCCCGACGGCGCGTTGTAGACGCCGACCAGATCATACTTGGTCGGGAAGTTGTCCAGCCGCCGCGCCGGCCCCGCGCCGCGCGGCGGGACGTAAATGTACTCGCTGTTCTGCGAGCTCACGGTCAGCGCCACGACATCACCGACGATCACCGCGCCGCCGTGCGGCAGCGCGATCACGCCCTTGATGTTGCCGGCCGCCGGCTCGATGCGAGTCTCGTGGCGCGCGCCGTCGGGCGCGATCTCCACTGCCATCATGCGCGAGATCACCGTGATCGTGCCGTCGCCGGAGAGCACGGTCGCCACCGGCTTCATCCGCTCGGCGTCTTCCCCGAGCGGGCAGACCGAGACCGACGAGCGCTCCGAGAACGGCAGCCGTGGGCAAGCGCAGGTGCCGGGCCAGGTCACGCGCAGCTTCGAGCGAGGGCTGGCGAGGAGCTGCGGATCTGCGTACGCTGCCGTCGCGCCGAGCTCCGCCATCGCCGGGAGCGCGCAGCGATCGCCCGGGGCGATGATCTGCTGCGTACCCACCGGCGGGACGCGGCAGCCACATCCGGTGTCGCCTTCGAGATCGGCTGTGAGGCCGTCGAGGTTCGCGAGCGGCCGGCCCTCGAGGTCGCGCACGTCGCGCTTGCGGATGACCCCGATCGCGACCGCGCCGATCTCGATCTCCGCCACCCCGCGCGCGTCTGCCAGCGCGACAACGGCGCGGTCCTCGAAGACGCCGATCACCGCGTCGCCCGGCTCGAGCACCTGCTTGTAAAAGTCCGGCGCGGCCGAGCAGGCCGGCAAGAGCAATACTATCCAGGCGCGATTGATCATCGATGTACTACGTCGCGAGCGCGGGCCCCTTGAACTTGTACACCTTTGCGGGCTTCGACGTCGTCAGCCGTTTTCCCGGGGCGATCGCGATCGTCCCGTCGGTGAGCATGCGCTGGAAGCGGCGGCGAAAGTTTCCCTTGTCGTAGGCCCGCCCCTTGATCACCTCGTGCACCGCCCGCAGCTCGGGGATGGTGAAGGTCTCGGGGACGAGCGCGAACGCGATGTTGGAATAGTCGAGCTTCCCGCGGATGCGCTCGACGGCGCGGTCGAAGATCTCGCGGTGATCGAAGGCCAGCTTCTTCACCTCGCTCACCGAGACCCACCCCGCGTGGGCGGCGTCGCCGCCGGCCCGCACCATCGGCGCGAGCGTCGGGCGGATCAGCGCATAGTATGCGACCGACACCACGCGTCCGCGCGGATCGCGGTTCGGCTTCCCGAAAGTATAGAGCTGCTCGAGGAAACAAGCCCCGGCCGGCAGCCCGGTCTCCTCCTCGAGCTCGCGGCTCGCGGCCTCGTCGATCCCTTCGCCCTGCTCCTCGGGCGTCATCCCCACCCTGAGGAACCCACCCGGCAGCGCCCACTGCCCCTGGAACGGCGGCTCGCCGCGCTTGATGAGGAGCACCTTGAGATCGGCATCGACCAGCGTCAGCACCACCAGGTCGACCGCGACGGAAGGACGCGGATAGTCGAAGAACGTCTTTTTCTTGGCCACGCGGACTCTTTCCTATCAGACAGCGCACCCGGGCACCAAGCTCGTGCTGCGGACGGACGTGCTGTTCGGCTAGGCTTCGTCTCACCATGCTCGAGCACACCCGCCGTCAACTCATCGGCATCGCCAGCGCTGGCGCCGCGATTCTCGCAGCGGAACACGCGATCCACGCCGCGCCGACTGCGCCGCCGGGCGCGCCCCTGTCCACGCGCCCACTCGGGAAGACGGGCGCGAGCGTCTCGATCCTTGGCCTCGGCGGCTATCACCTCGGGACACTCTCTTCGGAGAGCGACGCAGTGAGCTTGGTCCAGAAGGCGATCGACAACGGCCTCACCTTCATGGACAGCGCCTGGGAGTATCACGACGGAAAGAGCGAGATGTTCCTCGGCGCCGGCCTCAAAGGTCGCCGCGACAAGGCGTTCCTGATGACCAAGGTCTGCACCCACGGCCGCGACAAGAAGACCGCGATCGAGCAGCTCGATACTTCCTTGCGGCGCCTGAAGACCGATCATCTCGACCTGTGGCAAGTGCACGAGGTCGCGTGGGACGACGACCCCAAGAACCACTACAAGAAAGACGGCGTCCTCGAGGCCCTCACGGCGGCGAAGAAGGCCGGCAAGGTCCGCTTCGTCGGCTTCACCGGCCACAAGAAGCCGGAGCTGCATCTCGAGATGCTCAAGGGTGGGTTCGCGTTCGACACGGTGCAGATGCCGCTCAACCCTTTCGACGGATCGCACAATTCCTTCGAGCAGCGCGTGCTCCCCGAAGTCACGAAGCGCGGGATGGGCGCGCTGGGGATGAAGTCCCTTTCGGGCGACGGCGGCGCAGTGAAGGCGGGCATCGTCACGCCGGCGGAGTGCATTCGCTACGCGCTGTCACTGCCGGTGTCGGCGGTGATCTCCGGCATCGACTCCCTGGAGGTGCTCGAGCAGAACCTGGCGATAGCGCGGGCGTTCGTGCCGATGAGCCCGGACGAGATGAAGGCGCTGCGGGAGAAGGTCCGCGCGCACGCGGACAAGGGGACGTACGAGCCGTACAAGGAGACGCGCAAGCACGAGGGGCCGATCGGACGGGCGCAGCACGGGGTGGAGCCGGAGAAGCCGAGCTAAGGAGGGCGCCCCTATGCTCGGCGTTGCGCAGGATGCGGGTTCGTGAAGTCGAGCGAGACGATGACGGTGGTGACGTCGTCCGCGGCCAGATAGTGACCTGTCAGTCGTCGAGCGCGCAGCAGTTCTTCGCGTCGCACGGGCGGATCGCGCGGACCGACTCCGCGTCGAGCTCGACGGTCATGTATCGCGTGGTCGTGCTCGAGGACACCCGATAGGAAGGATAGATCCAGCGATCCGGGGTCGGGCGACACGCCGGCGCTCCGCACTTTCTCGCGAGGGACGCACGGGGCGAGGACAGCTCGAGGTTGCAGCTAGGAATGCTCGGGTCGGCCCTGATCGGCTCATTGATGTAGGAAGGCCCGGAGTGGCCGTAGTAGCACGCCGTGACCGATAGGCTGAGCATCGCGGTGGATAGCTTCGCGACGGCGAGCTTCAAAACACCACCCCGAGGCGATAGCCGGCATTGATGACTCCGGCAGCCCGTCCGTCTCTCGATGTGTTGATGATCGCGCCACCACCGACGAACGGCTCGATGAACCCATGATCGCCCAGGAAAATTTGAAGGGCGACGCCACCCCGGGAGGTGATGATCAGAGGAGTGTTCGCTGGCCCGGTCGTCACACCGACGCCGAACTCGACGAACGGAGTCAGGGCAACCTGCGCTCCGAGAACGATCGCGTAGCCACCGCCGACTCCGGCGTCGATCGCCACGCCGTCGCTGGACGGATAGAGCATTCCCAGCCGTCCTCCCAGCGTGACTCCACCGGAGAACACGCCGCGAAGGTGCACTCCCAAAGTGACGCCCGCCTGTGCGGTACCGTTGCCGAGGACCGCAACCAGGGCGCCCTGGCTTGCCGCGATCGCACCTCCGCTGCCCGCCAGGAGCGAGATCGTCCCGGACCGATAACGCTCGACGGGATTCGCGTGTGGATCTTCCGCTGATGCCGGCTGCTCAGCTTCTGCGGCTTGCGGCCGCCCGTGGGCAGCGGGATTCCGGACCATGATCCCGCGCGCAGAGGCACAGGCGTAGCCGCTGGGCGTCTCGACGCATCGGGCGGTCGCTGGACATGCCGGCTGACAGCGAGTGGGTGCGTTCTCTGCGGGTGCGTCGGCGAGCGCAGAGAGCTCGAGACCGGTGCATACTATCGGAAGTAGGAAGTAAGCCACGCGCACGCCTCTGCTCATGCCACCTGATCGCCCCAAACGAAACCTGGATCAACCCGCGAGCCTCACCTCGCGCGATACATGAGATCGCTGCGAACCGCGTACTTCTCCCGCGGACCAGCGGAGTGCTCTCGTGCAACATGCGATGGCCGAAAACGACGGCCAGGCCGACGGTGTGAAGATCAGCCTCTCGTTCAGCTCCGGGAAAAGCGTCGTCGTACGAATCATGATGACGGACTACTTTCGACTGTGGATCGGGATCACGTTGCTCAGATACTCATCGAACGCGGACTCCATCTGCGCGTACAGCTCGGTCTTCGCGACGGGGTGTTTGTCCTTTTCGAGACGTTCGATGCAGGCCGCTATCGCCGCCCGTACTTGCCGGACGAGATAGAGCTTCGTTTCGGACGCGTTGAGTGGCCGCCAGACCGCCTCGGGGATCTGGATTTCGACCTTGATGTATCGGCGGCTCCTCTCGAACCGCAGTCGAGCGAGCCCTTCTGCTCCAAATGTTTGGAGAGTCCCGTCGATACGCAAGATCAGCGCATACTCATCGACCGCCGCGCAGCCTGTGGAGCTGACGTGCCTCTGGAGCGCCTGGTACAGCGGGACCCGAAACCGCTTTCATGGGTACCCCCGCCTTGACCACCGATCGAGATGAAGTCCACGGATTCGCTGGTCACGATGCGCCGCGGGAGTCGCCTACGGCCCGAAAAATCCCGCCTGCACGCCCGGCTTCACCAACCCGCGCGACGCCCGGATCGCGCTCTTCGACACCATCTGGAACACCGCGCGCAGCGCCGACGGCGTCGCCGAGCCTTCGACCGCCACGCAGCCGTCCGGAATACCCATCTGCAGCGCGATGCGCCGAAAGTCCGTCTCCGAGCCCACGCCGACGAAGGCGAGGATGAACTGCTCGCTCTTGAGCAGGTCGTGGGAGATCGCGGCGCAGTCGCGGGCGGTGCGCTTGCTGCTGGTGTCTTCGCCGTCCGTCAGAACGACCACCACGCTGCGGACCGGCGTGCCACCGCTGCGGAGCTGCTCGGCGTACGCGACGTTGCTCGCGAGCGCGTCGCACCAGACGTCGTACAACACCGTCGCGCCCGACGAGCGATAGTTCTTGTCGGTGAGTCGGGTGGCGTCGCTGACCGGGACATAGGCGTGGACCACCTTCGTCACGCTGTCGAAGGTCCACAGCGCGATCAGGATCGAGCCCTCCTCGCGGGTGCCAGCAAAGGCCTCGATCAGCGCGTTCTGACCTTCTCGTACTGCCTTTTCGAGGCCCGACCCGCCGATCGAGCTGGAGGCGTCGATGAGCACGGTGATCAGCGTGACGTCGGACGCGTCGATGTCTTCCAGCGGCCTTCCGGCCGCGCCGGCGATGACCACCGGGCCCAGGTGACCGCTGAGCAGGCTCTGGGTGGGTTTCGAGATGATGCCCGAGCCGGCAGCCGAGGCGAACAGGTTGTTCATTTCGTCGTGAGAGTGCGTGCTCATGAGGAGCTCCTTTTCAAAGCGTGATGCGGTCAGTGGTGCGGCACATGTGCATGCCCGCCTTCTTGAAAGTCTCGAACGCCCGCGCGGTGATCGCCGGGAAGTCCAGGCTCGGCGGCAGCGGGTTGATCGGCGGCGCCGGCACCGGGCTCATCGCGTCCTCCAGGATCCAGATCTTGTCGGCGAGCGACGGATCGGTGGCCTGGATGCGATCGCGCATGTCGTTCAGCGTCGAGAGCACGCAGTGGCTCTTGGCCTGGCCGAAGACATAGATGCGGTCGTACTCGAGCAGCATCTTGAAGAACGGCGCGTTGAACCCACCCACTGGCTGGCCGCCCAGCTCGGTGACTTCGGGCGAGAGCACCGAATAGTTCTCGGTCATGGCGTGCGTCCCCTTGGTCTCGAAGTGGGTCTGGCGATTGCGCGCCACCGAGTGGAAGATCGCCGCCTCCATCACCGACGGCACCAGCGCATGGCTCACCCCGCCGAGCAGCGTGTGGAACGGCCACACCGTGAGGACATACTTACCCGTCGACTCCAGGCGCTTGGTGTACTCCAGCGACTCGCGCGGGTGCGCGATCGGGATCCAGTCGCCGCGCATCACCTCCGCGCTGGTGATCGGCGTCAGCGGCGATGGATGATTGCCGTCTTTGTCCATCCACCACGCCGGGTGGAAGACCTGAAACACGCGGTGCGTATCCATCGAGAAATGGAGCCCGGTCAGCACGTCCATGTGCCGATAGATCCACTCGGTCGCGCGGCGCGTGTCTTCCACCGCGCCCGGGACGAACAGCGACGAGCCGGGCGTGCAGAAGCCGATCTGCACGTCGATCCCGAACGCCGCGATCTTCACCTTGTCGCGGCCCGCGGGTGAGATGCCGTACTTCTTTCGCGCCTCGATGGCCTCGTCGGCCACCAGGCCCGCGCGCTCGGTGTAGATCGTCTCGACCTGACGGGGGTCATAGTATGATGGCAGTGCAACTTGCATGACTCATTCTCCTTCCAGACAGAGCTGGGTGATCCGTTCCTCGGTCACCACGTAAAGGGAGCCGCCCGGGCCCGGCAGGAGCTCACACCCCTCCGATACGAACGGCTCGGCATCCACGAACAAGCTGCCGGGCAACAGCGCGCTGGCGTCCACGACGACCGACAGCACCCCGCGCTCGGTCGCGCGCAGGACGCGCCCGCCCGCCAGCGCGAACCCACTGGTCGACGTCAGCAACGGCGAGTCATCGGGGTGCCCGCTCGCCGATCCGAGCACGCGCCCCGAGGCGTCGATCAACGCGACGAACGCCTTCAGCCGGCCATTCAGAACCGACTGCCACGCCACCAGCACATGCTGGTCGTCGAACACCACCTGGTGGCCGACCAGCCGCCCCTCGATCGCCGGCAAGGCGACCGGCACGAGACCGGCACGACCGACGCGCCACAAGAAATGATGGGTCAATTTCCCAGCGCGATAGTATCCAAAGCCCAGGCGAGATCCGTGCGACACCACCGTCGCGCCTTCCAGGATCTGCCCCACGCGCAGGCCATCGCCATCGACGAGATAGTCACCCTCCAGCCGAACCCGGGAGGGCCGGGCCTGGAACGCCGCGACGTCGCGCACCCCCGACGCGATCACGATCGCGCGCACGCGGCCGTGGCGATCGACCACCGGACGCGCACGAATCACCCCGCGCGACGCGCACGCCGGGCACGTCTGCCGCGCGTGCTCGAGCCCGCACGCGCAGGTCGTCCACACCAGATCGAGCAGCGTGGCAGGCATCTTCTCGCGCAGATCGCCGTCGAAGGTCCGCGAGAACCAGTCGAGCAGCGCGGGCGGCAAGACTTCGAAGCTCAACAGTGACTTCGGCCGTGTCACGTCCGGCCGGAGCACACTCACCCGGGCCTCGGCGCGCCGCGCCATCGTGCCCAGCGTCGGATGCACGCCGCCGTACGGGTGTCCGAACAGCCACACCGAGAACGCCAGCACCGCGAACGCGTACCAGTCCGACGACACCGACAGCGCGCAGCGCGAAGACAGATCGACCCCATAAAGCCGCGGATCGAGATACTTCTCGTGCGCCACCGTGCAGGGGTGATTTCCGAACTGGTGACTGTCGGCGTCGATGATCCACGCCGTCCCCTGCGCCCACAGCACGTTCCCTTCGTTGAGATCGCCGGCCACCACCTTCGCGGCGTGGAGCGCCTCGAGCAGACCCGCGAGGGCCCGCAACCACTGCGTCACCGTCGCTGCCGTCACCGCCTGGCCGGAAGGGACGCCCCCGCGATGCTTCTTCGAGGCGAGGCGCTGTCCGTCGAGCGCTCCGTCGAGGAAGCGCATCGCATACCCCACGAGATGGCCCTTTACGTCGTAGGCCATCGCGAGAGGCGCGATCACGCCAGCGGGGACGCTGCGAGGATAGGTCCGCAGCTTCTCCGCTTTCTCTGCGAGGGCGTCCGCCGTCAGACCTTGATAGATCTTGATGGCGCGATCGCCGCTTCGATACACGATCGCCTCGCCGCCCTGGCCGATCGCATCGGCGGCCACCAGGTCGAGGCGCAGTCCTTCGACGATCACGCGCATAAGGGCCCGATTGCGACCACCGTGGTGTCGTCGAGGAGCGCGCGGGCGTGCTGGTTCAGCCGTCGCTCGAGCGCGCGCGGTGAGCGCCACAGCGCCGGATCGTCCATCCACCCGGGGAGCTCGCGCGCCAGCGCCTGCGCTCCGTCGGTCGCGATGAGCACGCGCTCGAGAGCCCCGACGTGGTGCACCCGCGGCACCTCGCGCGCCGGGCGAAGGCCGTCGAACACGTCGTCGCCGAGGACCCGGTAGGCCGCGTACGCGGGCGCGTTGTCGGGCCCGGAGTCGAGCACACACACGCCCCGCGAGCCCAGCAGGTAGAGGCCATCGCCGGCGCCGAACACGCTGACCGTGTCACCGTCCACCACCGCCGCCAGGAAGGTGAACAGGAAGCAGCGCGCGACCAGGGCCGGGTCACCCTCGGTCCAGCGACCCAGCGCCGCGTCGAGGTCCACTGCGAGCGCCTCACAGAGCGCCTCGACCTCCGCGCGGCACGACAGTGGGCCGCTCGCGCGCATGACCCGCGAGGCGATCCAGGAGGCCCCCAGCACCGCTCCGACCTCGGACGCCGCCCCCATCGAGCAGCCGTCGGTGACCACCGCGATCGAGCGCGATCCGGCGCCCAGGACCGCGAAGGCGTCCTGGTTGTTGCGCCCGACCCGCACGTGCTCCGCGCCGATCCGAGTACCGGCGACGACGCCGGGGCGAGTACCGGCGACGACGCCGGGGCGAGTACCGGCGATGACCCTGTTTGAGTCCATATGACTCTTATCTAGCACTGGATGACTCCACGTCAAGGCTATAACGGTCGCTGGCGCGACCTCGGCACGCTCCTCAGCCGCGCCAAGGGCGCGACTTCGTCGCAGCTGTGGCGCCTATGTCGCAGCGCGTCTACGATGCGTCCGCGTCGTGGCCGAGCCTCCGGACAAAGAGTCAGAGCGGAAGGAAACCGCGCTGGACGCGTCGATTGGCCCGATCCGTCAGTTTGGCCGCTACACGCTCTTCAAGAAGCTCGCGACCGGCGGCATGGCCGAGATCTGGCTGGCGCGTCAGAGCGGCGTGGCGGGCTTCAACCGCTTCGTCGTCATCAAGAAGATCCTGAGCCACCTCGCGGAGGAAGAGACCTTCCGCAACATGTTCCTCGACGAGGCGCGGATGAGCGCCATGCTCACGCACCCGAACATCGTGCAGGTCTACGATCTCGGCGAGGCCGACGAGACCTACTTCATCGCGATGGAGTTCATTCTCGGCGAGAACCTCGCCGCGATCGCCTGGCGCGCGGTGAAGCGCCAGAGCCCTCTCTCGCCGACGTTCGCCGCGCGGATCATCGCCGACGCGAGCAAGGCGCTCGACTACGCCCACCGCCTGAAAGGCCCCAACGGCGTCGGCCTGGAGATCGTCCACCGCGACATCTCTCCGCAGAACATCCTCGTGACTTACGAGGGCGAGGTGAAGGTCGTCGATTTCGGCATCGCGAAGGCGGCCAGCAAATCGCAGCACACCAAGACCGGCATGCTGAAGGGCAAGTTCAGCTACATGAGCCCGGAGCAGTGCCAGGGCTTCGACGTCGATCGCCGCTCCGACGTGTTCGCGCTGGGCATCGTGCTCTACGAGCTCTGCACCGGTAAGCGGCTCTTCAAGCACGAATCCGAGCTGATGATCCTCGAGATGATCACCAAGCGGCGCATCACGCCGCCGAGCGAGGTCGCGGACAACATCGCGCCCGAGCTCGAGGCGATCATCATGCGGGCGCTGGAGAAGGACACCAGCGTCCGCTTCCAGTCGGGCCAGGAGCTGCAGATCGCGCTGGAGGACTTCATCCGCAACCAGACAGAGGGCGCGACGAGCGCGGACCTCGCGGCGTACATGCGCAGCCTCTTCCAGGACAAGATGGACGAGAAGCGGCGCCTGCAGGAGGCGGGTTCGAAGGAGGACTTCGGCGGCAACGCCACGTTCGCCGACGAGCAACCCACGCAGAACGCGCAGCCCCAGTATCGAGGTGGCGCCACCAACCAGCAGCGCGGCATGGTGATCGGCGCGTCACCGAGCCAGGTCCGCTATCAGCAACAGACCCAGGCTGGCGCCGGCCCGATGATGCCGATGCAGCAGTTCCAGGATCCGGCGATGGGGCAGCACATGTCCTTCGCGCGCGTCGGCACGCAGCAGCAGCCGTTGACCGACGAGGGCGCGGGCTGGGTCCCGAAGGTCATCATCGGCCTGGCCTCGCTCGTGATCTTCGTGGCCGCCGCATACCTGTGGTGGATCCTGAACCCGACCGCTCCGCCCGCGCAGCGCATGGTGGGCTCGGGCGTCAGCGAGCAGCTCGGGGACATCGCGGTCGACTCGGTGCCCGACGGCGCGACGATCGCGGTCGACGGCGTTCCGGTGAAGCTGACCGATGGCAACCTCGCGCGCACGCCGATCCCGCAGCTCACGAACCTCCAGTACGGGAAGACGTACAAGATCACGCTCGAAAAGGACGGCTACGATGTCTACGTCGAGAACGTGACGATGGGTCCCAACATGCGCAGCATCCGCCCGGCGCTCACGCCGATCTCGGGGCGAGTCGTCGTGGAGGTGCCCGATGGGTTCGACGTGGTGGTGTTCCTCAACCGGCAGCGCGCCGGCGTGGGGACCATCGAGCAGCGCGTGCCGCCGGGTAGGCTGATCATCACCGCCGAGAAGCCGCGCTCCACCTGCAAGGCCACGCCGGAGGAGGTCACGGTGTCGCCCGGTGGATCCGTGCGCAGCACCGTGCGCTGCACCGCGGGTGGCGGCACACCGATCCGCATCAACCCACCTCCTGGAGACGGCACCAACCCCACCCCAACGCGGCAACCGGCGCCGACGGCCGCGCCCGTGGCGGGCGGCTGCGTGCCGCTCCCGGGTGATGTATCGCCGGGCTTCGTCACGATCGACACCACGCCGTCGTCGGAAATTTTCTGGGACGGAAAGAGGCTCGGAGAGACGCCGGTCTCGCGCCAGAAGCTCCCCGCGGGCTGCATCGAGCTGGTCGCCAAGACCAGCGACAAGGAGATGAAGGTGAAGGTGATGGTCGAGCCGAACAAGGTCCAGCGCTACAAGTTCGACATCAAGTAACTCACTCGAGATCGCGATCCAGGCCGACCGGGACGAGCCGCTTGCCGTCCACGCGCAGGTGCACATTCACGCCGAGCTCGGGCCGCGTCGGATCGATGAAACGCACCGTGACGAAGGGATCCGCGTCCACCACGGCGCCGCGATCGGTATTGAAGCGCGCCAGCGCGGGGCCCAGATCGACGGCGATCTCTCGCGAGTCCTCGATCTCACCCGCGGTGAGCAGGCCGTTGTCCCAGTACGCGCGCCACGAGAGCGTCCGCAGGCCTCCCGGGACCACGCCCGCGTAGGCCGCGAGATCGGTCAGCGAGAGCACCGAGCCGTCGACCCGCGGATCATCGAGCGGCAAGACCGGCGCGAAGGCCCAGCCCAGGATCTTCTCCTGGCGCGCCCGCAGCGTCTCCGCCACGAACTGCGCGGCGCCGTGCTCGCTGAACTTTGCCTCGGCGACGAGCGCGGTGATCATCTCCGGCGTGAACCGGGCGATGAGTGAGCCCGCCCAGTAACGATCGCGGACGGTCATCGCCTCGAACGAGGGGTTCGGGATGCTCGGCCGCCACTTCTCCGGTACATAGATCTCTGACTCGAAGAAGCCCACCGCGCGGAAGGGCGCGCGGCGCACCGGCAGCCAGTAGTGATAGTAAAATCCGAGCGAGAAGAACTGGCTCGCAATTCCGGTCCAGTCGACGCGGAGCTCGTACCCTTCGCCCGGGAACTTGGCGCGATATCCCGCGCCACCCAGACTATCTCCGAAGTCGATCAAATAGTGCTCGATGTGCCCGAGGCGCGGATCCGACGGGCTCGCGATCCAGGTCGCGATCGTGCTCGAGTCACGACCGTCGATGTTGTTCATCCAGTTGTAGAAGAGACCCAGGCCCCGCATGCTGCGCCGATCGGTCGGCCAGAGCGCCTCGTTGGGGTCGTCGTGGTGCCGCGTGCGGAACGAGCCCGCGCCGATGATCTTCCCTGGAATGAAGCGCGAGAGCATCGCCCGCACGGTCCCGTCCTTGCGCGGGTTCACGTTGGCGATGAGGGCGCGGAGCATCGTGCTCGTGAGCGGGACCTCCTCGTTGTACTCACCCCGAGTCGTCGCGCCCGGCGCGAGCGTCAAACTATCGACGCGGATGTCGTAGAGATAGTTCTCGGGGACGAACCATCCCGCGGCGTGGAGCGCGCGGCTGACGATCACCTCGGCGGCCGACGACATCTCGGGAAATCCAGGCGGGTCGAACTTCACGACGAACCGCGCGCCCGTCGAGTCCTCCACCACCATGCCGGGGGTGGCGCCGGAGAGCTTGCCGCCCAGAACGAGCAGCGCTCCGGGGGCGGGCGGACGAAGCGCATTGCCCTTCGCCACCGCCTCGGTCGACATCGTGCGCGCCCCGAGCCGCGGCTCGAACCAGGTCGAGCCCACCACCTGACCGAAGTGGTTCAGGTCGCCCGCCTCTTCCCGCTCGATCAAAAGCTCGAGCGCGGTGCGCGGGCTGAGGCCGTGCGCGAGCGGCTCGATGGCGCCGCGCGAGGCTGCCTGCCACCACTCGTAGACCACGTGACGCGGCGGCGGCAGCGGGTGCTAGATCGGCGGCGGGACGTGCTGGTAGACGCGATCGTGCGGCGCGCGCCTCCACGTCTGCTCGGCGGCGCACGAGGTGAGCAGGAGCAGGATGACCAGGCCCCTCACAGCAGCTCTCCGAGGCCGACGCTGACCTGGATGCCTTCGGGCGAAAAGCCGAGCTGGAGACGGCCCAGAAGGAACAGCGAGTGCTCGAGCCGCAGCCCGAGCCCAGCGGACCAGCGCACCGGCGACATCATCATGCGGCCGAAGTCCTCGCCGACCTGTCCGGCGTCGAAGAAGAGCGCCGCGGAAAAGCCGATGCCGGTGTCGGTCTCCTCGAACACCTTGTAGCGATACTCGAACGTGCTCCACCACCCGAAGCGCCCGAGGAAGCGCTCGGTATCGTAGCCGCGCAGCGTGTGCTGGCCGCCGAGGCGCACCAGGTTGTGGAGTGGAAGCGTGCCCTGGATCGGCGCGGCGAACTTCGCGCCGAACTGCATGAAGACCACGCGGTGGAGCGGCAAGACGGGTGCGAAGAACGACAGCTGGGTCGTCCCCTGGAGGCCGCCGGTGCCCGCGCCCTGGAGGTCTCGCGTGAAGACACCCTCCACCGACGCGACCGCGCCGGTGGTGGTTCGTCCGCCGCTGTCGCGCGAGTCGAACTCGAGGCGGAGCCCGGCCTCGGGATAGTCGAGCGACTGGTTGAACCCGCCGGGTGCCGTGAACCCATCGCCCGGAGTGATCGGCAGATCGAGCGAGGTGGCGGTGGGCGTCCCGGGGACGAGCTCGCGGTGGCGATAGGCGCCGGAGAGGTACAGACGGAAGTCCGAGTCACCGGGGTTGAGCACCTGGAGCGTGAGCACGACGTCGACGCCCTCGTCCTCGATCAGCGTGCGTACGCCGGTGTTGTCGGGATCGACGCCATAGTAGCGAAAATCATGGTTGAGATAGTATCCGCCCTCGAGCTTGATGGTGCGGCCGCTCATCGACGGCAGGCGATGCGCGATCACGCCGGTGCTGCTGATGTCCCCGTTGACGCGGCCGATCACGATCGCGCTGACGCGGTCGGAGCTGAGCAGAGGATCGTTGTAGAGCGCGGCGCCTCCGAAGCCGATGCCCGAGCTGCTGAACACCTCGATGACCGGAGACGCGGCGAAGGTCAGCTCGTCGTTGGTGATGAGATCGAAGAGCCGCTGGTGCACCTGATAGCGCTCGGACAGCTCCACCAGGGGCTGCAGCGGCATGAAGGCCAGCTCGATGAACGCGCCCGGGATATCGAGGAGGGTGCGACCGATCTCCACTTCCGAGCCGGGCTCGGGTCGGATCGACGTCGTGAGCGGGGACTCGTCGAGGACCAGCCCCTCGAGCGGAGGCGTGACCGTGGCGGTGGAGCTCGTCTGGGTGCTGACGAGGAGGAGCGCCGCAAGCAAAGTCACGGTCGACCTCCGGGTGGGTTCGGCTCGATGACGAAGGTGTCGAACGTCTCGCCGGCGAGGTTGATCGTGCGACCCGTCAGGCTCTTGCCGTCGACGTCGAGGATCACGAAGTGCGGCTCGGTGCGGAGGACCTCGGTGAAGTCGCTGGGCCCGACGGGGCGGATATTCGCGCCGGCCGAGGCCGCGACGATGTGTGTGGTGCCGCGGATGGGCTTGGTCCGCTCGTAGTCATGATCATGACCGGCGAGCACCAGCTCCACGCCATACTTGATGGCGAGCTCGTCGACGAGCGCACGAAACCCGAGCTCCGATCCATGCGTGCCGGAAGAGTACGGTGGGCGATGGAGCGAGAGCACCATGATCATGTCCTTCTCCGCGCCCTCCTTCAGGTTGGACTCGATGAAGTTCCACTGGGTCGAATCACGGCTGATCTCGACCTCGGAGTCCATCGCCACGAAGCGAACGTCTCCGAAGTCCTGGACATAGTATCGAGTACCGCGCGCATAGAGCTCGGTGAGAAAGTATCGCTCGAACAGCCGCTGCGGAGAGTCGTCGTGGTTGCCGACCACCGGATAGAGGAACGCGTGCGACGCGAGCGGCGCCTCGATGCGGAAGAAGGTCATCCATTGATCGTCGTAGCCGCCGAACTCCACCAGGTCGCCGGAGTTGATCACGAAGTCGACGTCCTCCTTGGCGATGGCGTCGACGAGCAGGCGGTGCACCTGGTGGCCCGAGCGGGTGTCACCGAACGCGGCGAAGCGAAAGGCGGTCCCGCGCGAGACACCCTGGCGGAAGGTCAGCGGACCCGCGTCGCCCGCGCTCGAGTGCACCTCGTACGCGATCTGCACATCGTGCGGGACGTCGCTCATCACCGCCGCCCACAGCCCGCCCGAGCGTGAGTCGAAGGTGACCTTGTTCTTCCTTTCCGGCGGCGCGGTGGTGGACGTCACCGCCCACCACTCCAGCGTCGGCGCCTCGGCGAGCGGCGCGCGCAACGCGACCGCGGTCTGGTGCTGATCCATGCGCACCAGGTACGGGCCCGCCGTGAACGGGAAGCCCATCGTCTCCGGGATCGTCGGGTCGGCGCGGTTCCAGCCGCGCGGGAAGCAGCTCGCGCCGATCAGCAGTAAAAGCGCGAGGCGTCGGGCCATCTCAATAGTCGCTCGGGACGACCGGTTTTTCGGGGCGCTCGATCCCGACGAGCACGTAGCCCTCTTCCGGTCCGCGATCATAGAAGTGCACATCGATCTCGGATGCGGGAAGGAAAGTGAAGGCCTGGTGCACGAATATCTTCAATACTCCGTACCGCAGCGGGTCGCTCGGCGGCGTGCTCGCGGTGACCAGGTCGGAGGGACGCCGGTAGCCGATCGGCAGCACGATGCAGGCGCGCTCGGGGTGCTCGTCGTCGGGCGAGAACTGGTGCCATCCGAGGCGCTTGTCGAGCTCTTCGCCGCCCATGAATCGCATCTTGTAGACGACACTCTCGGGATGGACGACGTCGTGCTCGATCGCCAGATCCTCGAAGCAGAGTGACTGCGTGGCGCTCCCCGGGGTGCGGCGCACGATCTGGAAGCGATCGAGCGGGCTCGACCGGGTGAAGACATCCTCGAAGATGCGCTGGCGACGCTCGAGCAAGGTCGCGGTGAGCCACTTCTCGGCGCGGGGGTCGCTGAGCTTACCCTGCTCCACCATCACGCGGAATTGATCGGCGCTGAACCGGGCCAGGATCCGCGCCATCCACGATAGATCACGCAGCGTCGAGCGCTCGAACGTGGGGTTGGCGTAGCCGCCCTTCCAGTCGAGCACGCTGAACTCTCTCGACTCGAAGTATCCGAAGATCTCGGAGCCGGGGTTGATGGTGACGTGGTCCCACGGGCGGCGCACCAGGCCCAGCGTCAGCAGGTCGACGAACACATCCTTGGCGTCGAAATAGTACGAGAAGCCGAGGCGCCGGCTGACGGCGTCGATCGGCCAGCGGCTGCCGAAGGAGGATCCGAAGTCGATGTAATAGTGCTGGATGAACTCCCGCGTCCCCTTCTTCACCCAGACGTCGAGCGTGTTCTGCTCGCGCGAGTCGAAGTGCCCGAGCAGCGCGGCCAGCACCTTGGCGCCACGGAGCTCGCGGCGATCGCGGTGATCGATGACGTCGTTGGGATCGTCGCTGCGCGTGCCCTCGTAGCGGAAAGGGCCGAGCGGCTTGCCCTTCACGAACAAGCTCAGTCCGGCGCGCACCAGGCCGCCCTTGGTCTTGGCGCAAGCGGAGAGGACATAGTCGAGGTCCTCCTTCGCGATCGGTCGCTCGTTGCCTTGTGAGTCCTCGACCTTGGCCTTGGGATCGACCACCAGGATGCGCGGATCGAAGTACGCGATCTGGTAGCAGGGGACCTCGAAGCCGGCGGCATGGTACAGGCGCGAGCCGATCACGTCGGCGGCGGTGTTGCGCTCCGGCTGCTGCGCGCCGTCGGCCTTGAGCAAGTATCTGTTGCCCTGCGCGTCCTTGATGAAGAAGCCGGGGTTGAAGCCGTTGGGCTTGGCCTCGACGACGGTCCACGGACCGCGGATGTCGATCGGCTCTTTCGGGCAGGGGCCGCGCGCGATCTCTTCCTCGGTCATCGGATAGTAGCCGATGCGATTCGTGAACCAGCTCGAGTTCGCGACCTCGTCGATCGCGTTGGCGTTGGCGGCCTCTCCGGGATCCTGGAACGCGAACAGCTCGGCCAGCGGCCGCAGGACCATCTGATCGGCGCCGTCGGCCTGGAGGCCCGAATAGTACGGCGCGGGGCGCTCGGGGACGGTGTTCTGGTCGGGGTCGACCCACACCGGATCGGCGAGCGGGAAGCGGCGGACGCCCGGCGCGCAGGCGCAGGCGAGCGCGGCGAAGAGTGCGATGGTGGTCAGCTGACTAGAAACCATGGTTCGCTCCGAAGCTGAAGCGGACCGAGTCGACCTGGAACGTACTCTCCTCGAACCGGTTGGTGCCGAAGCCGATCACCAGATCGAGCGACGTCTCGCGGCTCAAGCTGGTGCGCAGCGCGAACCCACCGCTCATCACCAGCCGCTTCCACGCGAACCCTTCGAAGAAAGGTCCGAACGCGTTGCCGACGCCCAGGAAGAAGTTCGCGTCGATGAGTGCCCAGATGGGGTAGCGATAGTCGATCGTCGCCGCGAACATCGTGTCGCCGCGGAACCGCCCCGGTAGAAAGCCGCGCAGGACCTCCTCTCCGCCGCCGATGACCTGCTCGGTGATGGGGACCTCGCGGTCGCCGGTCCTGTGCAAAAAGCCGGTGTAGAGCTGCAGGCCGATGACGTGGTTCTTGCCGGTGATGTCCAAAAACGCGTTGCCCTGCAGGTTCCAGCGCATGAAGTTGAGCGTGGGATCGGTGGGGTCGACGCTGAACGACGAGGCGAGCTCGGCGCGGAGGCCGGTGCCGTCGGTGAACTCACGATCGGTCTGGCGCGTGTCCAGCTCGATGCCGACGCCGGTGGTGATGAGCTGATACCCATCGCCGCCGAAGCCCGCGAGCTTGGTGGTGTCGAAGCGCGTCTCGATCGAGGGCGAGCGGCCGTTGCAGTCCACGATCTGCTCGAGCGTCGGGTTGGCGCCGCCGACCGCGCAGGCGAGGCTCGAGCCCAGCTCACCGTTGCGATAGCGCACGAACGCGCTGACCCGGTTGAGGCCCTTCAGGAACGCGCTGAGGCCCAGCTCGGCGTCGAGGATGCGGTGGGTGAAGAAGACCCGCGAGCTCTGGTGGGTCGCCCAGCCCTGGCCATAGTAGATGTGATCGGGCCGGGTCGCGTATTCGAGGCGCAGATCGACGTGGCCGGTGTCGGCGAAGATCCGCATCTGATCGCGCAGGACGACGCGCCGCCAGTCATCGGCCCAGAAGCCGCCTTGCACCTGGAATGAGTGTCCCTCGAGGAAGAGATCTTCGTTGAAGAAGAAGAAGCCCACCGACGGCAGCAGTCCGAAGTCGAAAAAGGCGGTGGGAAAGAGGCCCGAGCGACCCTCGCGAAAGGTCACGGCGCCGGTGAGTCGCGCCAGGATCTTGGTCTTCTCCTGCCAGGTGATGAACGAGACCAGCGGCCAGCGAACGCCGTACTCCATCACCGCGTAGACCGGGAAAAAGAGCACGCGCGGGACCCAGATCAGCACGTCGCCCGAGGCCGCCGCCCCATCGTCGCGCCCGTCGTAGTCGGGCAATGCGCGCGCGTCGGTCAGCGGCCCGGCGGAGAGGGACAGCGTCGAGGTGCGCGGCGGGAGAAGGGGCGTCCCGCTGTGGTCGGCGATCGGATCGTCGGGGTGCAGGCGCACCGCATCGAGGCTCTCGGCGACGCTGGCGGTGAGGATCGCCGTCGAGGTCGTCACCTGGGCTGCGGCCGGCGATGCACCACTCGCGAGCGCGACGGCCAAGGCGAGCAATGGGCGGCGCACGATGGCGGGATGGGGCCATGAAACCAGCGTCGATTCAAGGTGCAAGGGGTCGTCCTCCGCGCATATCCTGGCGCCGCTCGATGACCACCCTGCGCCCCACCCGCGCGCTCGCCATCCCGCTGAGCGTCGCGCCGATGATGGATCGGACGGACCGCCACCTGCGCTACTTCCTGCGCCTGCTTACCCGGCGGTCGCTGCTGTACACCGAGATGATCACCACCGGCGCGATCATCCACGGCGATCGCCCGCGCCACCTCGACTTCTCGGCCGAGGAGCGGCCGGTGTCGCTCCAGCTCGGCGGCGACGACCCCACCGACCTCGCGTTCTGCGCGCGGCTGGCCGAGGAGTGGGGTTACGACGAGGTCAACCTCAACGTCGGCTGCCCGAGTGATCGCGTGCAGAACGGTAGCTTCGGCGCCTGCCTGATGGCACGTCCCGAGCGGGTAGCCGAGGCGGTCGATCGCATGCGCGGGGCAACACGCCTGCCGGTCACCGTGAAGCACCGCATCGGGATCGACGGCCTCGAGAGCTACGAGGACATGCTGCGCTTCGTCGACATCGTCTCCGCGGCCGGCGTCGATCGCCTGACCGTGCACGCGCGCATCGCGATCCTGAAGGGCCTCTCGCCGCTCGAGAACCGCACCATACCGCCGCTGCGCTACCACGACGTCCACCGCCTCAAGCAGGAACGGCCGGGGTTGCTGATCGAGATCAACGGCGGATTCAAGACGCTGGAGGCGGCGCGCGAGCAGATCGGCGCGGTGGACGCGGTGATGATCGGCCGCGCCGCCTACGAGGACACGTGGGTGTTCCATGCTGCGGATCGGCTGTTTTTCGGCGCGCCCGAGGATCCGCTGCCGTCGCGCCACGCCGCGGTCCACGCGCTGCTCCCCTACGTCGAGTCCGAGCGATCGAAGGGCGTGCGCCTGCACCACATCTCGCGGCACCTGCTCTCGCTCTTCAACGGGCGGCGCGGGACGAAGATGTGGAAGCGCGTGATCTCGGAGCAGGGCATGGGCCCCGAGGCTGGTCCGGAGGTGTTGCTGGCGGCGCTGGAGCACGTCCCGACGGACGACGAGCAGACCGCCGCGGCCTGATCACGCGATCGTGATGCCGCGCTTGCGCATCTCGGCGATCGCTTTTTCGCCGTCGCCTTTTGCCAGATCAACTGCGCGGCAGCCGCTCGCGATCAGCGTCGTCGCGAAGCCGAGCTCGAGCGCGTCGATCGCGGTCGCCTTCACGCAATAGTCGGTCGCGAGGCCGAGCACCGTCACGCGGTCGACCCCTTCGGCCTCGAGATACTCGCCGAGGCCGGTCGCCTTCTTCTTTCCGTTGTCGAAGAAGCCCGAATAACTATCGATCGAGCGGTCGGTGCCCTTGTTGAAGACCTTGGTCACGCGCTCCATGTCGAGGGTCTCCGCGAACTGCGCGCCGCGGCTGCCCTTCACGCAGTGCACGGGCCAGAGCACCTGCGGCAGGCCCTCGAGCGAGACCATGTCGCCGGGCATCTTTCCCGGGTGCTGCAGCGCAAAGCTGAGGTGATCGGACGGGTGCCAGTCCTGAGTCGCGATGATCAGATCGAACCCGCTCGCGGCGTTCGCCACCGCGATGACCTCGTCGCCGTTCGGGACCGCCAGCGCGCCCCCGGGGAGAAAATCGTTCTGAATATCGACCAAAATAAGCGCGCTTTTCATCTTTTCTCCGTAGCAGGGACGTCGAAGGTCAGCGCCGCCCAGTGGCTCTCCCACTCGGCGGGGCCACAGTCGGTCGCGCACTTGCGCATGTGCACGGTGCGGATCAGCCAGCGACCGGGGTGCGAGAGCGAAAACGTGGTGGTGCCATCCTCGGCGGTGGTGAGGCCTTCGCGATCGAGGCGCGCACCGTCACGGTGCTCGGCGAACATCGTCGCGCCCGCCAGCGGCATGCCGTCGAAGAGGAGCGTCACGTCGACGCGAGCGGCGCCGCTGCCGAGCGGGCTGATCGGCACGATCTCCAGCCTCTGACCGATCGCGGCATGCGGCGCGTACGGGCCGACGATCGCCTTCAAGTAGCGGCGGTAGCGCTCCTTGTTCGGGCGGGTCGAATCGACCACCAGGCCCTGGCGGTTCAGCGCGCGGTCGATGCCCTCCTCCCTGAGGTACGCGAGGAACTTCGGCCCCTCCAGCGTGATGTCGACGGCCTTGCGATCGATGATCAGGAGGCCCGGCTCGATCTTCTTTCCGAGGACGAGCGGGCCGTACTTCTTCTGCTTCTTCTCTTTTTTCCGCGTCAGCAGGTCGACCGTCTTCGTCAGGCCACGCAGCTCCGCGCGCTGGGTCTTGTCGGGCTCCCAGGGGCGCTCGAGCTCGGTCACGAGGCCCTCGCCGACGCGGTGGTGGACCATCCACCCGACCGTCGTGGTGTTCACCACGTCGAGCCAGTGGTCGTGCGCCGGGACGAGCAAAAGCAGCGCGCCGAGCATCATTCGAGGATCTTCTCCGCGTAGAGGCGAGCCACCGAATCGACCCGCAAAAACGAGCTCGCGACCGCCCGCGGATGGGAGTCGGTCACGACGATGCTCTCGAAGATCTTGGTCGCCTCGATGCGCGCGAGCGCGTCACCCGGGAACACGCCGTGCGTGGCGATCGCCCAGAGCTTCCTCGCGCCCGCGTCGCGATAGGCGCGGCCGGCGTCGATGAGCGAGCCGCCGGTGCGGATCATGTCGTCGTAGATCACCACGTTGCGGCCTTCGACCTTGGCGCTCACGCCGGTGATCTGGGTGGTGTTGCCGTCGACGCGCCGCTTGAACACGAACGCCGCGTCCACGCCGATCTTGTTGGCGAGCGACTCGACCCACTTCGCGCGGCCAGCGTCGGTGCACGCGAACACGAAGTCGTCGCCGGCCAGGCTGCGCGCGGCGGCGATCACCAGATCCTCCGCGTACACGTGGACCGCGCGAACGGCGCCCTCGAAGTAGTGCGGGATGCCGGCCGCGTGGAGATCGAGGAGGAGCAGCCGGTTGCCTTGCGCCGCGTACGGGATGCTGGAGAGCAGCCGCGCGCGCGTCTTCGCCTTCACGATCTCGCCGCGCTTCACCGCGCGCTCCATCGTCGAATAGCCGAAGTACGGGATGACCAGCGTGAGGCTCTCGACGCCGAAGCTGATGAGGCCCGAGGCGACGTCGTAGATCTCGAGCGTCGAGCGATCGTCGACCGTGCCGCCGACGACCACCACGTGCCGCTTCACCACCTCGGTCTCGATGCGGTGATAGTCCTCGCCGTCGGCGAAGCTCTTCGCGGTGATCTTTCCGCGCGTGAAGTTGCCGGCCACCGCGATCCCGTCGGCGAGCGCGGCGTACTCGCGGATGCCGAAAATGATCGGGTCGATGACCTTCACTTCGGGAGCCCTCTCGCGGCGCGCACGAGCGCGACCTTCGCCGCCATCACCCGCGGATCGAGCCCCACCGGGTGCTGGTGCGGGTTTAGGAAACGCGTGACGCCGGGGTGCAGCGCGGCCACCTGCGTGCGCGTGCGCTCGCGCGACTCAGCGAGCGTCGGCGGCGTGTAGACCCGCTTTCCACCGCGAAAGATCGGGACCAGGAGATCCTCGAACGTGTCCGCGTCATCCATCGCGCGCTCGCGCAGCGGATCGAGCGGATCGACGATGCGCGCCGGCATCTGGATGCCCAGATCTTCGTCCCAGATCGAGTCTCCGAGCAGCGTGGTGCCTCTGCGGAAGCGACGCACCTGCTGGATGCCGGGCGTGCTGACCTTGATCGCCTGCTCGGATAGCTTCACGCGCGGGATCCATTTTCCGGCGGGCCCGGCCATCGCGCTCAGCTTGTAGACGCCGCCGAGCGCGGGCTGATCGTGGCCAGTCACGAGGCGCGTGCCGACGCCCCAGACGTCGATCTTCGCGCCCTGCGCCTTGAGGCTCTCGATCGTCGTCTCGTCGAGATCGTTCGAGGCAACGATCGACGCCGTCCTGAAGCCGGCCTCGTCGAGCATCTGGCGCGCCACGATGCTGAGGTAGGCCAGATCGCCCGAATCGAGGCGGATTCCGGCCAGTTTGACGCCGGTCTCCTTCGTCACCTGGATCGCATGCCTCACGCCTTCCAGCGTGTTGTACGTGTCGACGAGGAAGACGCAGTTGTTCGGCATCGCCTCGGCGTACGCGCGGAACGCCTCGAGCTCGGTGTCGAACGCCATCACCCACGCGTGCGCGTGCGTACCGCGCACCGGGATCCCGAACATGCGCCCGGCGAGCACGTTCGACGTCGCGGTCACGCCGCCGAGATATGCCGCGCGGCTCGCCGACATCCCGCCGTCGGGCCCCTGCGCGCGCCTCAGCCCGAGCTCGACGACCGCGTCGCCCTTCGCCGCGAGGCACACCCGCGCGGCCTTGGTCGCGACCAGCGACTGGAAGTTGAGCAGCGTGAGGAGCGGCGTCTCGATCAGCTGCCCCTCCAGCATCGGCGCGGTCACGCGGAGCAGCGGCTCGTGCGGGAAGCAGGCGGTGCCCTCGGGCATCGCGTCGATGTCACCGCTGAAGCGCAGCTTCGACAGGTGATGCAAGAAGGCTGGTCCGAAGAGCGCGCTGCCGTCGTTGCCCCTCAGCGTCGCGAGATAGGCGAGATCGTCGTCGTCGTAGCGGAGATCTTCGAGCAGCTCGATCGCCTGCGCGAGACCGGCCGCGATCGTGAACCCACCCTGGAACGGGTTCTTGCGGAAGAAGAGGTGGAAGACGGCGCGCGTGCCGTGGGTGCCACGCACAAAGTGCGCGTGCGCCATGGTGAGCTGGTACAGATCGGTGAGCAGGCCCAGCGACGGGCGGTAGAGCTCCCGCAGGCTCATCCAGTGACCTTGACCTCGTTCTTCGGCTTGTCCGACTCGAGCTTCGCGAAGTCCTTTCCGATCACGCGGGCGAGGATGAACCAGATCACCGCCATCACCGCGCTCACGATCGCGACCCCGCGCACGCCCCAGGCCATCGAGGTCGCGAGGAACACCACGCCCGCCGACGCGACGTCACCCATGCGCACGAAGAACGTATCGGTGGCCTGCTTGGCCTTGTACTTCTGGTCGCGCGTGGTCGGAAGCCACAGCATGTTGCGCAGCGTGTTGTTGAGCGAGTAGTCGGTGGCGTTCTCGATGACCTTCCCGATGCGGACGACCATCAGTACGGGCATGATCGCGATGAGCGTCGCGTCGGCGAACGCCAGCAACGGGAACACCATGAACATCGCGGGGAGGCCGAACTTCTTCACGACACGCGACACGACGAAGGTCTGGAGGAGCACGCCGAGCGTGTTCACGTAGAAGAAGAAGTCCCCGTAGAACTTGCTGAGGTACTCCTTCTTGTCGCCGCCGGCCGCCTCGGCGGCCTCTGACGCGAGCGAGCCGAGCATGTACTCGCCGTTGGTGTTCACGCAGGTGAAGATCAGGGAGAAGAACGCGATCGCGCGCAGGTACGGGTTGGTGAGCACCAGCTTGAACGCGCCGTCCTTCGAGGGCTCCGGCGGCTTGTCCTTCTTCTCGTCCTTCTTCTTCTCGGCGCGGCCGCTCTCGCGCGCGTCGGCCCACTGCCCGAGGAACGCGCAGGCGACCAGCAGGCCGGCGGCCACGAGCAGCATCTGGTACACGCCGAGCGGCTCGACGAGCAGCGTCGAGACCTTGCTGCCGATCGCGGCGCCGAGCGAAGCGCCGAGGCCCAGGAGCGCGAACAGGCGCTTGCCTTGCGCCTCGGTGTAGAGGTCGGCGGCGAACGCCCAGAACTGGGCGACCACCATCATGTTGAAGATGCCGACCCACGCGAAGAAGACGAGCCCGATGTACTGCCGGAAGCCTTCCTGCAAGCTGGCGAAGTAGAAGAGCACCAGGTGCGACGCGAAGAAGAGCGTCACGCCGAGGACCAGGCGGCTGCGTGAGAGGCGGTTGGTGGCGGCTGCGTAGAGCGGCACCGCGACCAGGAGTAGCACCGCGATCGCGGCGCTCATGTAGCTCTTGTACTCGGCGCCGTTCGGCATCGTGAGGATGAGCGCCTCGCGGACCGGCTTGATGAAGTAGTACGCCGCGAGGAGCAAAAAGACGTTGAGGGTCATGACGACCGCGGTCGGGCCCTCGCCGGGCTCGACTTCGGTGACGATGCCCAGCGCCTTTTCGAGGCCGCTCTTCGATGAGGAGGTGGTCACGGCCGGGGATGGTGCTCGGCGCCGGTCCCAGGCGCAAGAACTAGACTAGACCGCGACGCAGAGGACGGTGGCCATGCTGGCGCTGAGCACCGAGCCCAGCATCACCTTCGCGCCTTCGCGGCGCATGCGCTCGCGGGCCTTTTCGTCGAACAGCTTCGACACACCGTCGTCCGAGACCTGCAGGCCCTGCTTCGCCGCGAACGTGCAGGTGCGGAACAGGCCCTGCAACGCGCCGAAGGAGCCGAAGAAGAACGGGACGAAGAGCGCCGCCCGCACGAACGGTGAAGCGCCGGAGCTGATCAACACGACGGCTAGCAGCAGCGCGCCGCCGAGGCCGAGCAGGCCCATGCGGAGGCGGTTGTTCTGGGCCTTATCGCCCAGGTTCCCGATCGAGCACGCATCCATGAAGAAAGGTGTACGAGCCTGGCGAGGTCTTGGCAACCGTGACACCCTCGCCAGGTCATGGCATCGGCGCTCTCGCGCTGGATCGACCTCCGTGAAGGAGAAGCCCGCGCCGCGATTCTGGCGATGCTCACCCTGCTCGGGTTGGTCGCCGGCCACACCATGCTGGAGACGGCGCGGGATGCCTTGTTCCTCGGGCGCTTGCCCCCTGGCCGGCTTCCCTTGGTCTACACCGCGCTCGCCGCCATCGCGCTCGTCGTGATGCGGGCCAACGCGAGCTTCGTGCGCCGGTTCGGACGACGTAACGCCTTGATCATCACGCTGATGCTGGCCGCGTACGGCACCACGATGCTGTACCTCGCGCCGGTGCGCACCGAGACGGTGTTCGCGCTGTACCTGTGGAGCGGCACGCTCTCGATGGTGATGGTGGCGCAGTTCTGGATGCTCACCGGCGCTACTTTTACCGTCACCCAGGGAAAGCGACTCTTCGGTCCGATCGGGGCAGGTGGGGTGATCGGGGCCGTCATCGGCGCATCGATCGCAGCGTTCGTGCTCGAGATGGTCGATGTGCGAAAGCTCCTCCCCTCAGCGGCGGCGGTGTTCCTCGCGACCGCAGGCCTCCTCACCGAGCTGCCCAACGACGCGGTTGCGCGCACCGATCGCGTGGTACCGACGGCGCCGAAGGCCGAGGACCGCGGCGGCCTCGCGCTGTTGTGGCGTGATCCGTATCTACGACGAATCACGCTGCAGGCGATCGTGCTCGCGGCCGCGGTGCTCGTCGCGGACTACCTGTTCAAGTCGCAGGTCGCGCGCACCGTCCCGAAGGAGCAGCTCGGCTCGTATCTCGCGCGCTACTACGCGGTGCTCAACGCGGCGTCGCTGATCGTGCAGCTGTTCGTGGCCGGCGCAGTGGTGCGGCGGCTCGGCGTCATCGGCGCGACGGTGGTGTTGCCGATGGCGTTGCTGGGCGGCGCGGCGGGCGTGTTCGCGACGGGTGGCGCGCTGATCCTGGTGCTGCTGACCAAGGGTGCGGACGGCGCGCTCCGACACTCGCTGAACCGCGTGACGACCGAGCTCACCTGGCTCCCGCTCCCCGACAGCGTGCGCAGCGGCGCCAAGGCGGTGGTCGACACCAGCGTGAACCGCGTCGTCCAGGCCTCGACCGCGGCGGTGATCTTCGGTCTGGCGTTGATGCAGTACGACACGCCGAAGGTGCTCTCCGCGATGCTCATCGTGCTGACCATCGGCAGCCTGATGATCTCGATGAGCTTGCGCGCTCCGTACCTCGATCTGTTCCGCAAAGCACTGGGGCGCAACGAGATTCGGGCCGACGAGTTTCATCTCGACCTCAACTCGGCGGAGATCACGCTGGAGGCGCTGTCGTCGCGCGAGGTGGAGCGGGTGCTCGCGGCGATCGACCTGTTGCTCGAGCAGAAGCGCAGCCGCTTGATCCCTGCGCTCATCCTCTATCACGAGTCCCCCGAGGTGCTGCAGCGCGCGCTGGCGGCGATCGCCACGCCGGATCGGAAGGACTGGATCCCGCTCGGCGAGCGCTTACTCGATCATGCCGACGAGCGCGTGCGGGTGGCGGCGATCTTCGCGCTGGTCGGCATCGGCCGGGTCGACGCGGTCGCGACCCGCATGAACGACGTGAGCCCGGCGGTGCGGGCGCAGACGGCGTTCGTGCTCGCGGAGCGCGAGATGGAGATCGCGCCCTCGCGAGACGCGCGCATCGGCGCGGTGATGGACATGCCGGGCGTCGCGGGAAGGCAGGCCCGACTGGGGCTGCTCGAGGCGATCCGCACGCGCGGCGACGAGCGCTGGTCGCCGGTGCTGCTGCGCATGGCCGAGGACGACGACGAGTCGATGCACGAGCCGCTGGCCCGCGCGATGGAGCACGTGAAGGACCCGCGCTTCTTGCCGGTGATCATCGCCAACCTCGACTCGCGCAGCGCGCGCGGTGACTTCCGCTCGGCGCTGATCGCCTACGGCCCGGCCGGCCTCGCCGCGCTGAGCGCCGCCCTGAAGGATCCCGAGACGCCCGAGCGCGTGCGGCCGCACATCCCGCGCGCGATCTCCGCCTTCGCCAACCAGGACGCGGCCGACCTCCTGATCTACACGCTGGCCAACGACAAGAACGGCTCGGTGCGCTTCCGCGCGCTCCGCGGGCTGGTCTCGCTGCTGGAGGACGTGGCGGTGAAGATCGATCGCAACGTCGTGTCGGTCGAGCTGCGGCGCAACCTGATCGAGTACTTCCGGCTGATGGCGCTGGCCGCACCGCTCGCGGTGAAGAGCTCGCCGGTGATGCGCCAGGAAGCGTCGCGCGGGCTGCTGGTGGCGCTGCTCGAGGACAAGCGCGATCAGGCGCTGTCGCGCGTGTTCCTGGTGCTGCAGGTGCTCCACCGCGGCGAGAACCTGCGGCGCGTGCAGGACGCGCTGAAGTCGTCCGATCCGCGCGCGCGGGCGAACGCGTCGGAGTTCCTCGACAACCTCACGCTGCGCTATCCGGCCTTCGGAAAGGCGAGCGAGGAGGCGCGCTCGCTGCTGGTCGTGCTGGCCGACGACCTGCCCACCGCCGATCGATTGAATCGCGCGAAGGGCTCCCTCGCCGCGTCGCTGCCGACGTGGCCGACGGACGCCGACACGGCGCTGGGGATCCTGATCCGCGAGCGCGACGCCGGCATCGCCACAATCGCCGCCGAGTACGCGCTGAGCGCCGGCAGCGGACGCCTGATGGGCGAGGTGCAGATGCTCAGCAAGGAGAACCGCTTCCTCGACTCGTTCTTCGTGGAGGCGCCGCCGCATGCCGTCTGACGACCAGACCAAGCGCACCGAGCGCGAGCTGTTCATGCGCACGTTCGCGCGCGGCCTGAGCAACCCGAGCCCCAGCGTGCTCCGCCAGCAGGGCGAAGCGATGCGCGACGCGACCTTCGAGGCCGGCTCGATCATCTACGAAAAAGGCGCGACCCCGCGCAACGTGTACTTCGTCGTCAGCGGCCGCGTACGCCTCGCCGACGACGGCCAGGAGCCGTTCTACTTCGACAAGAACTCGGCGATCGGCGGCCTCGACGCGCTCCAGGACATCCCGCACTCGCGCACCGCGACAGCGATGGAAGAGACGCGCTGCCTGCTGATCCCGGTGCCGAAGTACTACGCGATCATCGAGGACAACCACGACTTCGCGAAGGGCATGATCAAGTCGCTGCTCGCCGCGGTGGAGAAGCTCGGGGCGGTGCTGCCGATGAGCGAGGTCCATCGCCACGAGATCGCCGATCCCTCGTCGTTGATGGTCGGCCAGACCGATCGCCGGCTCGGCCTGCTCGAGCGGCTGGTGGTGTTGCGTCAGGCGCCCCTGTTCGGGAAGCTGCGCTCGCAGATGATCGTGAAGCTTGCCGAGACGCTGGAGGAACGCACCATGGCCGCGGGCGAGGTGCTGCTGCGCGGGGGCGAGTCGTCGGACTCGATCTGGATAGTGGCGACCGGCCTGGTGGAGGTGCAGCGCATCGCGCCCGAGTCGCGGATCACGATCGGCCCTGGAAACGCCGTCTCGATCTTCGCCGCGATGGGCGACGTCGAGGAGAACTACCGTGCCACCGCCACCGTCCCCACCCGGCTCCTGCGCGTCCGCAAGGTCACCGTGCAGGATGCGTACGAAGATCACCCCGACCAGGCGCGCATCAGCCTCGCGTTCGCCGCCCGCGAGCGCGCGCGTGTGCTGACCATGGTCGCCAACCTCAACCTCCGACCGCCGACCGGCGTGACCTCTGCCGTCCCCTCCGCAGTCCCGCGATGAAGAGGCTCGTTCCGCTGCTCCTCGCGTCTTGCGTGTCGGAGCCGTCCGCGGTGCCATGCACCACCGACGGCCGCTGTCTCCCGAGCTACACCTGCATCGCGAGCGCGTGCGTCCCCTGCTCCGGCGACGAGTGCGAGACCAGCTTCATCACGCTGATCTCGACCGGCGGCGGCCTCGCTTGCGGTGACGACGAGACCTGCGCGCGCTTCCCGCCCGGCTCGCTCGTCGGCACGACCGAGATCGAGGTCGCCCGCACGACCCAGCCCACCACCTCGATCGGGCGCGTCGTGCTCTCGCGCGCGTTCGCGGTGCGGCCACTGACGCTGGTGCCGCTCCAGGAGATCGAGCTCACCTTCAAGGTGTCGCGCCAGGTCGAGCTGACCGATACGGTCACGATCTACCGCACGCTCGATCCGCGCGGGACCTGGGAGCCGCTGCGCACGAGCCGCGACTCGCTGGTGCGGGCCAGCGCGTTCAGCGACGGGCTCGGCTTCTTCGCGCTCGCCCGCGGCAACGCGGGACCGTCCACCGACGGCGGAGCGCCGCCGCCGCCCGGCGATCCGATCCCCGGCTTCGGCACGGAGACGACCTTTCCGGGCGGGGCCACCGGGCTGCACGGCCTGGCGTGGGATCCGGTGATGCGCCGGGTGCTGTTCGCCGATTACCGCGCCGAGCGCGTCTACGCCTTTGATCACGTTGCGGGCAGTCCGCCGGGCAACCCGATCCCGTATCGCTCGGCATCCGCCGCGACCTACGGGCTGGCGGTCGACGCGACCGGACGCGTGCTGATGGCCGAGCTCGGCGGGCGCGCGATCTCGCTCGGCACCGGAACGGACATGTCGAGCCGCCTCATCACCGACTTCCAGGGCCAGCGCTTCAGCGGCCCGGCGGACGTCGCGGTGCGCAGCGACGGCGCGGTCTACTTCACGGATCCGCGGTTCAATTTGATGGGCGCAGCCGCCGAGATCGCCTTCAACGGCGTCTTCCTGCGCACGAGCGGCGGCGCGCTCACCGCCGAGTGGCAGGGCCCGGCGAACAGCGAGCCGCGCGGCATCGAGCTGTCTCCCGACGAGCGCACCCTGTACGTCACCGACGCGGCCCAGCGCGCGATCCTCGCGTGGGACGTCGCGGCCAACGGGGCGCTGAGCGGGATGCGAACGTTCGGATCGACGGACGCGGCGCCGGACGGAGTGGCGGTGGATGGCGCGGGGAACGTTTACGTCGGGACGGTCGCGGGGATCGAGGTGTTCAGCCCGACGGGCCAGCGATGGGGCTTGGTCCCAAGGACGGGCGGGGTGCAGTCGATCGCGTTTGGAGGGCCGGGGTTGAGGACGCTGTACGTGACCAGCGAGAGCGCGTTGAGCTCGTTCCCTGTGACGACCCCGGGCGCGCGCTAGAGACGCCCTGCGCTCAGCTCCACTTCATCACGGCGAGCGCGCCGGCGACGTTGCCTGCTGCGTGCACGAGGGCTGGCGGTCCGATGCTGCCGCTCCGCTCCCGCAGCCACCCCAGCACCAAGCCCAGGCCAAAGATCCCGAAGGTGGCGAACGGCCACAGCGTCGGCGCGACCAGCAGCAGCAACAAGTGCGGGGCCATGAAGATCAGCGCCTGGATGGTGTTGGCGCGGCGGAACGAGGTCCGGCGGAACAGCGCACCGCCGATCAGCCCGCGAAACAGCAGCTCTTCCGGCAAGCCGGTGGCGATGAAGCCGTAGTTGAAGGCCATCGCGACGAGACCGGGGCTGACCGGGACATCGAGGTACGGGGTCAGCATCGAGCCCTCGAAGCGGCTGGTCAGGGACGACATGGCGATCGAGAGCACCGCCGTCGGGATGGCCACTCCGCTCGCGATCGCGTACCACCGCGCCGGTCCCAGGCGGAGGCCGAGTCTCTCGGTGATCTCGGCGAAGCCGAGGTGGCGTCGGAAGCGCATGACCAGGGCGTAGATGACCGCCGGGATCAACATCCACGCCATGTTCGTCAGCGCCTGTCCGAGCTCCATGTCCCGGCGGAGCATGCGGCGACGCTCCGATGACAGCAAGGCGTACGCGCTAGGCGGGCACGTCGATCCAGATCCCGCCCTCCCTCACCTCGACGTCGTACCGCCCCACGCGAACGCCCTGCGTCCCGCGCATCACGCCCGTACACACGTCGAACGCCCATCCATGGATCGGGCACTCCACCGCACCGCCCACGATCTCGCCCTCCGATAGCGGTCCTCCGCGATGCGGGCACGCGTCGTCGATCGCGCGCACCACACCGTCGACGAGGAACAGCGCGATCCTCCGCCGCTCCACCACCACGACGCGCCCCTTGTTCGGGATCATCGCCGCGAGCTCGCCCACGTGGGTCCAGGCCATCAGCGCTGCTTCGTCGCGAGGAGCTCGAAGAGGAACTCCTTCGGCGTCGCGCGCAGGACGAGGGGCGTGCACACCGCGTCGCCGATCTGCTCGTTGGCGCCGCGCACCAGCCGATAGTGGCCGGCGTCCGAGAGCTCGATGCGCTCGAGCTCGGTGCGGCGCGCGCCGGTGATGTCGACGCTCAGGCCGCTCGGGTGGCGGGCCTCGAAGTCGAGGTGGCTGAACGTGACCGTCGAGCCCGCGACCAGACCGAGCGTGGGGATGTCGCGGCGCGGGACCAGCGACACGCTGCCCACGAACGGGAAGGTGTCGTAGCCGAGATCGGGCGCGGAGAGCGGATCGGTGAACGCATCGACGACCACCACGTCCAGCGCGTCGCTGCGGCAGGTGGTCTTGGTGACGCGGCGCGAGCGCACCAGCACGTCCTTCGGCAACAAGAGCGAGCGGAGCTGCGCGGTCGACGTGCGAAGGCCCGGATCGAGCGAGCGCGCCTGCTTCACGACCAGCCGCGGCGGTCGCACCTCGCCCGAGCGCAGCGCCGGCCATCCTGCGGCGACCTCGCGATACTCGTAGTCGAGCGTCAGCACGCGCGGCGCCTGCTCCGGTCGCGGGGCGTCTCGGCGGATGCGGGTGAGCCAGCCGTCGGCCACCGCGCGGCTCTGCGCAAAGATCGAGAGCACCTTGGGGTCGTCGAGCACGAACTGCCCGTCGCGCGAGAGCGTCGAGGGGCGCACGCGCACGATGCGCGGCGTGTCGTTGCCGACGTCGAGGAACACACGCGTGACCTCGGGGAGCTGCGGGTTGCCGGGCTCGGGGTTGGTCACGCTGAGCGCCCCGTACTGCGCGTTGACCTCCATCACAATCCGCTCGGCGCGGCCCATGCGCGGGCCCTCGAGCGGCGCCGGCGCGAGGATCGTGAGCACCATGACCCCGTTGCTGGTCTCCTTGTCGTCGTCGAAGCGCGCGTGCACGGTCGACGCCATCGCGCCGCTGAGGTGATCGACCAGCTCGAGGCGCCGCTCCTCGAAGCCTTCGAACGTCCAGTACGAGGCCCACGTCTTCTTGAGCGCCCACTCCACGCTGTGCGTCTGCAACGCCGGGTCGGGCAGCGACGCTGCCTCGAGATAGCCGGTGTTCGAGTCGTAGAGACCCGCGCCGTTGAAGCCTTCGATGTCCTCGGCGTTCGACGACGAGCGGAAGCGCAGACCCTGCGAGATGGCGTAGCTCCCGTACTGGGCCTGGAGCGTGGTGGTGATCGCCGCGAGCGTGGCCGAGGCGATCGGGGTCGAGCGGATGAGGCCCTGGACGCCGTCCGCCTTCACCAGATCGCCGAGCACCGTGCCCTGCGGGAAGCGGCGCAAGAAGTCGTCGATGTAACGGATGTCGCTCGGCGAGCGGAACTTCGCGCGATAGTCCGACTCGCCCTGCAGTACGAGGTAGCGGGCCCGCGGCTCGCCCTGGAACTCGGGGTGCCGCAGCATCTGCTCGAAGCGCGCGCGCATCGGCTGGGTGTGCTCGACGTACGGCTTGATCGAGATGCCGACCGGATTTTCGGGGTGCGTCACTCCGGCCGCGGAGAGGATCGCGAGATAGCCGGTGCTCTTTCCGCCGAGGATCGGGCGCCAAGTATCGGAGTCGGCCGGATCGAGATCCTCGAGCAGATAGGTCGGCTGCACGTTCGCGAGCGAGATCTGCTCGACCGCGACCGGCGACTTGGCGAGTGTCGCGACGTAGTTGCGGTACTCGTCCTCGGTGATCGGGACCAGATCCACGACACCCGGCGCCACGCCGCGCAGGATCGCCGGCGCGTTGACGCGGCCGAGCTGATCGATCAGCGGATCGAACGACGCGCCGCCGAGGTACACGTTGGGGATGCCGCGGTTGCGCGCCAATACGGCCACGTGCGCGAGCGGCGTCTGCGGCACGCCGGTCACCAGGCCCGAGCAGGGCGGCAAGTAGTCGGGCACCGACTCGAGCACCAGGATGTCCGACGAGCTCCCGCCCTCGAGCGGCTCGCCGGCGTGCACCACGCGGATGCGCCCCGCGGTGATGCCTTCGCTGTAGACCTCCTTCGCCCCGGGCGTGGAGAGCTCCTTGTAGCGCGTGATGCGATCGCCGTACTGGAGGCTCTCGGTCTCCATCCGCACCGCGAGCAGCTCCTGGTCGGGCGAGCGCACGACCCAGCGCAGCGCGGACGCGATGTCGGCCGGTAGCGATCGCTCGAGCGTCTGGAAGTACGTCACGAGCTCCTCGTGGGTCACGTGGTCGGAGTATTCGAGCTCGAACACCCACTTCTCGGTGGTCGCGCCCGACGCGGGCACGTGGATGATGGCGCCGAGGCCGAAGCGGCGCGGGCTCTCGTCGAGCGCGAGCTGATAGAAGCGCGCGGAGTAGAGGCGGTCATCGCTGGTGAACTGCAGGTCGAGCGGCAGCGCGGTGGTCTGCGCGCGCGCCCAGTCGTGGATCAGCTGCACGGTGTCGAAGCGAAAGCCGCGCACCGGAGCGGTCTCGGGATCGCCGACGAACGGCTGCCCGTTCATCAGCCGGTACCAGTACCACTCGTCGTGGAGCGTGTAGAAACGGCCGTCGAGGAACGTCGCCTTCGTGCTCGCCTCGCCGAACGGCGAGATCACGAACTTCACCGTCTCGAGGCCCGCGCCCTGCGGCAAGAACGCGGCGTAGTCTTCGCGCGAGGTCAGCCCGCTCCGGGTGTGGTCGTCGAAGCCGGAGAGCCCGCCGTCCGTACCGGCGTCGGGGCTGGTGACCGAGCCCCCTGCGCAGGCCGTGATCAGCACAGCCATCAAAGAGGCGGGCCACGTCAGTTTTCCGAGGCGCGCGCGGCCTCGCCGTGTGGGAACTCCGCTCATGTCCCGGGAGCTTAGCACTCTGCGCGCTGCGGTCGATGCTTGCACGCCTCAAGCGTGAGCAAGACGCGGGCCTACGGCGGTGGCGGGTCGAGCGGGTCAGACCGCGGCGCTCCAGCGCATCATCGTCACGACGTGTACACCCGCAGCATCGCGAAGATCACCACCCCGGTCACCGACACGTACAGCCACAGCGGGAACGTCCAGCGGGCCAGCTTCTTGTGCCGCGCGAACTGCCCCGACCACGACAGATAGAAGGTGCTCAGCACCATCGGCAGCGCGATCACCGACAGCACGATGTGGCTGATCAGGATGAAGAAGTAGATCGGCCGAATCGCGCCCTGGCCGGGGAACGGCGTGTCGCCGTGCAGCGAGTGATAGACGATGTACGAGACCAGGAAGAGCGAGGAGAACGCCAACGCGAGCTGCATGAAGCGCTGGTGCAGGCCGCGGTCGCGCCGCCTGATGGCGCGGAAGCCCAACACCAGGCAGATCGCCGACAGCCCGTTGAGGGTGGCGTTGACCGCCGGTAAGAACGCCACCGACTCCGGCGAGGTCGGCCCCGCGCCCTCGCGAAAGTAGATGAGCCAGAACAAGAACCCGATCGCGACCGCGCTGACGGCGCCTATGGCGGCGAGGGGCCTGCGGCTCGGAGGCGATGCGGCTTCCATGGGCGCACAGAACAACGCGCGACCCCGCTCCTCAAGCGACAAGAGAGCGCACCCGCCCGAGCCGCGAGCTATGGCAGGCGTAACGCTAGCCCCGGGACGAGCGCGCCCTGGGACGAGAACATCAGGGTTGGAGAGCTCGGCCTAGAAAGTCCCTCGAATTCCGAGCGACGGGAAGATGGGGATGCCGGGCAGCCGCTCGGTCCGCTTGAAGTCGAAGGTCGGGATGAACGCCTCGGTGTTGGACGCGTTGTAGATGTTCTGCACGTCGAGATAGATCTCGAGGTACCACTCGTCGAACGACCACTTCTTCTCGATGTAGAGGTCGAGCTGGTGGAACGGCGGCGCGCGCGTCTCGCCGTCGGTGTTGCGGCGATACTGATCGGCGTCGGCGTCGTACCAGCGCGCGGTCGTGTCCGGCAGGCCGCCGCCGGTGACGAAGCGGAAGCGCGCGCCGAGCGCCCAGTTCAGCGCGAGCTCGTACACCGCGATGATGTTGAGGTTGTGCGTCTGGTCGAAGATGAAGTTCGGTCGCCACTCGTCGTCGTCGGCGCGGCGGAACTCGCTGCGGCTCAGCGTGTACGCGATCCAGCCGTTGAAGCCCCAGCGCTTCTCCAGCTTGAGCAGCACCTCGAGGCCGTAGCTCCGCTGCTGCCCGTCGCCGCGCAAGCCGACCGGACGGAGGATCCCGTCGCTCACCTCGACGTCGTTGGTGCCCCGCGGCACCTGGTCTGAAAAGCGATAAAAGCCCTGGATATCGAGGTTGAGCTTCTCGATCAGGTCCCACTCGATCCCGAAGCTGTACTGCTGCGCGACTTCCAGCGGGAGCGTGGCGTTCACGTAGAGCTGCGGCGGCAGCGGCGGCTGGCGATAGAGGCCGACCTGCCCTTTCACCGCGAAGTCGCCGTTGAACTCGTAGCGCGCGGTCAGGCGCGGATCGAGGCCGAACACGCTGCGCCCCTCGACCAGGCGCGGATCGACGAGCAGCTGCTCCTCGGCCTGGAAGTCGTAGCCGTCGAGCCGCAGGCCCGGATACAGCGTGAGGCCTTCGATCGGCTCGATGCGCATCTCGGCGTAGGCGGTCGCGAGCAACACTGGGATGCGCGCGCGGTCCTTGCGGAGCGGGAGATCGACGTTGATCGGGCTCGGGAAGTCCTTCACCGACTGGAACGACGGCACCGTGAAGTCGGCGGTGAAGCCGTAGTAGAGCAGCTCGCCGCCAGCGTAGAGCTCGATCTTGTCCGACATCTTGGTCTCGCCGTCGATGCGCAGTCCGGCGTTGAAGTTCTCGATGCGCAGCGAGAAGTCCGAGTTGGGCCCGCCGCCGGTGGTCTGGGTGTCGGTGAAGTCGGCGCCGACGATCGGCGAGATCTCGATCTTGGTGTCGTCGTCGGGCCTCAGGGTCAGGCGCGGATTGAAGCGGTGGAAGAAGGTGCGGGAGCGGGTCCCGGTCGGCCCGCCGGCGTTCGCGCCGCCGAGATCCGGCGCGCCCACCAGCACCAGCTCGTCGTCCGATCCGTAGAACGAGAAGCTCAGCGTCGCGCGATCGGCCAGCGGCTTCACCCAGCGCGCCTGGTAGTCGTAGTAGCGCGGGGCGAGCGCGATCGACGCGTCGAGGAGCTCGGTCGCGAGCGCGAAGATTCCGTCGATCGAGCTGCGACGCAGGCTGAAGAAGAACGTGCCGTCGTTCGGATCCGACGTCACGGGGCCCTCGAGGAACACCGAGACGTTGATCGGCACGATCGTGAGGAAGTCGATCTGCGCCTCGCCGTGTACGCGATCCGTCGCCGGCTCGCGACTCACCAGCTCGACCGCGCCGGCGCTGAGCCGCCCGTACTTCGGTGAGAAGCCGCCGGGGTAGAAGTTGATCTGATCGAGCGCGCGCGAGTTCACCACGCTGGTCACGCCGCCCACGCCGCCGAAGTGGAAGAGCAGGGGGATGCGGTGGCCGTCGAAGAACACGCCGGTGGACTGCGGGGGCGCCCCGCGCACGACGAGCAGGCCGAGGCCGAACGGCGCGCGGGCGACGCCGGGCAGGTTCTGCAGCACGCGGATCGCGTCGCCTTGCGCGCCGGGGATGCGGCGGATCTCCTCGAACTGGATCGTGCGGCGCGAGACCTCTTTTCGCGGGATCTTGCCGCGCACGAACACCTCGTACGGGCTGCGATCGGTGCGCTCCATGAAGTAGAGCACCTCGACCGACTCGCGCGCGGACAGCGACTCCTGCACTTCCAGCGTGGCGAAGTACGCGGCGCTGACGCGGATCGTGTGCTTGCCCTCGGGCACGCCGCGCAGCGCGAACTTGCCGGCCTCGTTGGTCTCGGTGGACGTCAGCACCTCGCCGGTCTCGCTCTGCACGACGACGCCGGCGTACGCGACGGGCGCGCGCGTTCCGCCCTCGCGCACGGTGCCGAGGAAGTTCACGGCGCTCTGGGGCACAGGAGGCAGGTCGGCGATCGTCGGTGCGCTGGTGGTCGTGCTCGCGAGCGGCGGGGGCGCGGCGACGGTGGTGGTGACCACGGTGATCACGAAGCGCGTGCGGTAGCGGATGCGCACCGCCATCGGGCCCTGGCCTTGGGACGCCGCGGACGGCTGCTGCGGGGTGCTCGAGCTCGGGCGGTGATCGCCGATTGCAGGCGAGAACACGAACTGGCGCGCAGCATCGACCGCCGCAGCGTCGAAGTCGGCGCCGCCGCTCTCGAGCACCTCGACGGCCGTGACGTGTCCTTCGGTGTCGATGTCGATCGCGAGCGCGACCGCAGCTTCGCGTCCCTCGGTCCATGCGGCCGGCGGGTACACGGGCTCCACCTTCTGGATCAGCTTCGGCGGCTCGAGCAGCCGGGGCGCGACCGTGGCCGTCGCCACCGCCGGCGGCGCCTGGGCCGCGAGGGCCAGCGCCAAGAGCACAGGAATGGCCACGCGCGGCGCTGCCTTAGCCCACAAGCGCCACGCGCGACTAGTGCCGTTCGCACGCGCCGTGGCGTCGGCGCCCCATCACCTGTGTAACGCCGTGACACCCTCCCCTCACGCTTTACGCTTCATTTCTCGATGTGCGGCACGCGTTCTGCGTGGGTGTGAGCCATGGCCGGGTCGTCACGATCGCCTCTCGCTCCGCACCTTGTAGCCGTGGGTATCTCGACCGATGAGATTGTCGTCTCGGCGCCGCTGCGCCAGACGTCGGGCCCCGCCGGCGCGCGCTGGGTCGAGGCCGCTCGCACCGAGCTCGGTCAGCTCGCCACCCTCGGGGGACTCTTCGATAACGGCTTCAACGAGAAGAAGCGCAAGGGCAGCACCACCGCGACCGCAGAGACCGCGTTCCTCCTCGCCATCGACGCGTCGGAGAAGGACACCGATCGCAAGGACTCGACCCCTCCGCGCCACGAGATGCCGAAGCTCATCCGCCCCGCGCAGCCGATCTTCGGTGACACCGAGCCGATGACGCCGCCCTGCCCCGCGCCTGCGCCCATCCAGCAGGTCGCTCGGCCGCGCCTGAGCATCGCGCCCGAGGCGGTCCGCGCGATCCTCGCCCAGCCCACCGCGATGCTCGCGCCCTCGGACGATCCCGAGGCGCTCCAGCGCATCACCATCGGCCCCGTCGGCCCCGCCGCCGCCGAGAAGCCGCGCGCGAAGAGCTTCGTGCCACCGAAGGGCGCTCGGAAGAGCTCGTTCGTCGGCCGCCTCGGCGTCGCGGTCGTCGCCCAGCGCCCCTCGCGTCCGCCGCCGCCCACGGCCACCTCGAGCGGTCACCACCGGGTGATGGTGGTCTCGCAGAGCCCGAGGACCCGAGCCTGGAACATGGCGGCTGCGGTGATGTCCGGACTGGCCGCCGCGATGGCGGTCATGGCCGTCGTGGTCAGCATTTGACCGCGTAGCGCAGCGACCTTACCGTCGCTCTCTCCGGTGAGCGAAGAGAAGCCCGTACGTCCGCGTATCGCCTCCCCGTGCATCTCGGTGTGCCGGCTCGATCCCTTCGCCGACTTCTGCACCGGCTGCTTTCGCACGCTCGACGAGATCGGCAAGTGGCCCGACTACAGCGACGAGGAGCGCCGCATGATCATGGACTCTCTCCGCGAGCGCCGCGGCAAGCTCAAGGCACGCCCGCGCGGACCTTAGAGGGCGCGGAGGTACGCGGCGATCGGACCCGGCGGCATGCTGGTCGCAACGGCCCAGGTGGTCTCGGCGCGCGCGAGCTCGACGCCGTCGCGCGCGCGCACGATCTGATGGGCGAACAGACCGGGCTCGAGGCGCTGGCTCTCGGCGGTGCACTCATCGTCGTAGAGGCTCTCGGCGCGAAAGACGATGTCGAGCGCGGCCAATCGATGCTTGCCCCATAGGTCCGAAGGCACGCTCTCGATCGCCCACTCCACGTAGCGCGCGTTGTTGGTGTGGCCGTTCACGTCGAGATCGCCGAGGCGCACGCGGAACGGGCGGACGGTGGTGGCAGCGGTGACGCCGATCAGCTTCCTCTTCGTGAACGTGACGGCGCGGGGGCGCTCGGCCAGCGGGATGCCCGCGCCGATCCACTCCTGCGGGAGCTTCACCGCGCGGCGCTGGAGCGCGTCGAACACCACCCACGCGCTGGTGGCGCGACCGAGCGGGCGGCCGCCTTCGCCGGTGACCTCGAAGTCGCGATACGCGTTCAGGCGATCGTGATCGCTGGCCCAGGTCTCGACGACGATCGACTCGCCGAGGCGCGGCTCGGCGTCCCACTCCACGCGCATCCGGTGCAGCGCCCACGCGAGGCCGCGCTCGATGAGCCAGGTGAGGCCGTAGCCGAGCTGCTCGGCGTGCACGCGCGCCGCCTCCTGCAGGTAGCCGGTGAGCGCGCGGACCGAGACGCGCTCGTTCCAGTCGAGATCGAACGAGCGCACGACGAAGGCCTCGCGATGGACCGGGTCGAGCCTGTCGGGGGGCACGCTGAACATCGACGGATCGAGAGAACCACGACTGCGTGGTTTGCGGTAGTTTTCGGGCTTTCGACGCGACGCGAATGGCGTTGCGAACGCGTTCCGAACGGAACGACTTTCGAAGCGATTTTCGCCGAACGCGCGCGGTTGTCGTGTACACCGGCTTCGCGATGGCCAAAGCGAAGACCCAGTTCCGCTGCACCGCGTGCGGCTACGAGACCGCAAAATGGCTGGGAAAGTGCCCCGATTGCGGCGCGTGGAGCACCCTCCAGGAAGAGAAGGTGCGCGCCGCCGACAAGGCGCCCAGCCACGCCGCGCGCGCGTTTCGGTTGCCCGAGGGCTCGTCCGCGCGCGCCGTGCCGCTCGTCGATGTGTCGGCCGAGGGCACGCACCGGACGCTGAGCGGGATCAGCGAGCTCGATCGTGTGCTCGGCGGTGGCCTCGTGCCGGGATCGCTCGTGCTGGTCGGCGGCGATCCCGGGATCGGCAAGTCGACGCTTCTTTTGCAGGCCCTCGCGCGGCTCGGCGACGTGCGGCCGCCCGCGCTCTACGTGACCGGTGAGGAGTCGCCCGAGCAGGTGAAGCTGCGCGCCGAGCGGCTCGGCATCGACGGCAAGAACCTCCTCCTGCTCGCCGAGACGCGCGCCGATCTGATCGCCGACGCGATCGCGCAGGTGAAGCCGGTCGCGGTGGTGATCGACTCGATCCAGACGGTGTTCGATCCCGAGCTCGCGAGTGCGCCCGGCAGCGTCTCGCAGATCCGCGAGGTCGCGGCGCGGCTGCTGTACCTGGCGAAGAGCCTGCACGTGCCGACGTTCCTGGTCGGCCACATGACCAAGCACGGCGAGCTGGCCGGACCGCGCGTGCTCGAGCACATGGTCGATACGGTTCTGTACTTCGAACAGAGCACCGGCAGCCCGTACCGCATCCTCCGCGCGCACAAGAACCGCTTCGGCTCGACCAACGAGATCGGCGTGTTCGAGATGCGCGCCAGCGGCCTCGAGGTGGTCACCAACCCATCGGAGCTGTTCCTCGCCGAGCGTCCCGAGGACGCGCCCGGGTCGGTCGTGCTCCCGGCGCTGGAGGGCACGCGCCCGGTGCTGGTGGAGGTGCAGGCGCTCGTGTCGCCGACCAACTTCGGGAACCCGCGGCGCACGTGCCTGGGCTTCGATTCGGCGCGCGCGGCGCTCCTCGTGGCGGTGCTGGAGCGCAAGGCCGGGCTCGGGCTCCTCGGCTGCGACGTGTTCGTGAACGTCGCGGGCGGGATGACGATCGACGATCCGGCCGCCGATCTGGCGGTGTCGGTGGCACTCGCCTCTTCGCACAAGAACAAGCCCCTCGAGCGGCGGACGGTGGTGTTCGGCGAGGTGGGCCTGGCCGGCGAGGTCCGAGCGGTGAGCCAGCCCGACATCCGCGTCGCCGAGGCGCAGAAGCTGGGGTTCAAGCGGGTGATCATGCCGGCCGCCTCGGTGAAGCGCCTCGCGCCCACCAAAGGCATCTCGATCGTCGCGGTGAAGACGATCTCCGAGGCGCTGGAGGAGACCCTGGGCTGAGGGATCCCGGCCCCGTTCCCATGGTACAAAGGCGGCTCGGTGGCCGAAGGAGCACGCATCATCGCGCTGGTGGGGACGGGCCCTGAAGGGACCCGCTACCTCGCCCAGACGCCCGACGGACGACGGGTCCGTCTCCACGTGCTCTCGACGAACATCTCGCCCGAGCGGCGCGCGGAGATCGTCCAGCGCGTCCGCGTCCTCCAGGCCACCGTCGCGCCCGAGCTCATGCCGGTGCTCGACGCGCGCCTCGAGGGCGATCGGTCGGTCGTGGTGATGGCGGTCGACGACTACCCGACGCTCGCCGAGCGTATCGCGCTCCACGGGCCGCCGACGCCCGAGCGCTCCGCGGCGATCGCGCTCGGCCTGTTGCGCGCGGTGCGGCGCGCCCACCGCCTCGGCCTGGCCCACGGCGCGATCCGACCGACTGAGCTCCTGGTGCGCGACGACGGGTGCGTGATCCTCGATCTCACCGGCCTGCGCACGATCCCCCAGCCCGGCAGTGAGCCCGCCACGCTCGAACGCGACGTCGCCGACACCGGGGCGATCGTGTCGTCGCTCCTCGACGCGTTCACGCTCGCGCCCGAGCTGCAGAACGCGCTGTCCGCGATGTGCGATCCGGATCCGCAGGTCCGGCCGCCGATCGGCCAGGCGCTGCGCATGCTCTCCCCCGCCCTCGTGAAGAGCGCGACCAGCGCGAACGAGCAGGCCCCGAAGTCCCCCGAGGCCGGCGAGACGCTCGGCCGCTTCACGCTGATCGAGCGCATCGGCAAGGGCGCCAACGGCGAGGTCTTTCGCGCCGAGGTGATCGGCGTCGGCACCGGCGTCGCGATCAAGGTGCTCAAGCCCGACGCCGCGCTCGACGAGATCAAGCTCCTGCGCTTTCGCCGCGAGGCCCGCGTGCTCGCCGAGGTCTATCACCCCAACATCGCGAACCTGATCGAGGTCAACGAGGACCGCGGGATCATGTTCATCGCGACCGAGCTGGTGATCGGCTCGACGCTCGAGACGTACAAGCGCGCGAACGGCAAGCTCCCCGAGAAGGAGGCGATACGCATCGTCGCCGAGGTCGCAAAGGCGCTGGTGGTCGCGCACGACCGCGGCGTCGTGCACCGCGACGTGAAGCCCGACAACATCATGCTCGGAACCAAGGCCGATCCGAAGCCCGACGAGCTCGCGTTCTACGTGCGGCTCTGCGACTTCGGCATCGCGCACTGGGGCGAGGACGACGAGAACCTCACCGCCGAGATGGTGGTCGGTACGCCGCGCTTCATGGCCCCCGAGCAGTGCACCGGCGTCGGCGCGGTCACCCCGGCCACCGACGTCTACGCGCTCGGGCTGGTGCTGTTCGATCTCGTCACCGGCGCGCGTCCGTTCGCTGCCACCGGATCCCGCGACCTGATGATCGCGCAGATCGAGGAGAGCCCACGCCGCGCCGACGAGGTCGCGCCGACCGTGGGCAAGGACGTCGCCGACTTCATCGCCCGCTGCCTCTCGAAGGAGCCCGCCAACCGACCGCCCAACGCCCGCGCGTTCGTCGAGGAGGCGCTCGCCGTGCTCGGCGGAGGACCGCGCGAGGGCGTGCACCCACCGCTCCCTTCGGGCGGCGGCAAGGACGTGCTCGAGGCGGCCTATCAGTGGCAGCTCAAGGCGTCGCCGCAAGCCTTGTGGCGCTTCGTCTCCGACACCGAGCGGCTCAACCGCGCCCTCGGATTGCCGGCCGTCGACTGGAGCTTCAGCGAGGACGACGACGGCATCGCGCTCTTCGGCGCGGCGGTGCAGGTCGGCCTCAAGGTGAAGTGGCGCGAGCGCCCCTACGAGTGGATCGAGGGCCAGCGGCTCGGCGTCCTGCGCGAGTACTCCGAGGGCCCGCTGCAGTGGTACGTGAGCGCGGTCGAGCTGGTCGCGCGCCCCGATGGCGGCACCACGCTCACCCACCGCCTGTGGCTCAAGCCGCGCGCGTCGATGTGGAAGCCGGTCGTCTGGATCGAGGTCAAGCAGCGCCTCAAGGGCAAGCTCGATCGCCTGTATCGCCGCCTCAGCGACGTGGCGCTCCTCCCCGAGGGATCGAAGGAGGACGCGTTCGAGGCGCCCCGCGACACCAAGCGCGGCGAGCGCCGCCGTCTCGAGGCGCTGATCGTGAAGCTGCGCGAGGACGGCGTCACCGAGCGGGCCGGCAAGGCGCTCGAGGAGGTGCTCAGCGACTGGCCGGATCAAGCCGTCGCGCGCCTGCGCCCCATCCCCATCGCGCGCAAGTACGGCGTGCCCGACGACGAGATGATCGAGGCCTGCCTGGTCGGGGCCTCGATCGGGCTGCTTTTGCCGCTGTGGGACGTGATCTGCCCGACCTGCCGCGTGCCCACCAAGGTGGTCGACTCGCTCTCCGCCGTGCGCGAGCACATGGACTGCGAGGTCTGCCGGGCGTCGTTCCAGGTCGACGCCGCCTCCTCGATCGAGCTGGTGTTCCGCGCGCATCCCGACATCCGCACGGTCGAGCTGCGCACCTACTGCCTCGGCGGGCCGGCCCACTCGCCGCACGCCGCCGCGCAGATCTGGCTCAAGGCCGGCGAGCGCTTCCGCTTCGAAGTGAAGCTGGAAGAGGGTCGCTACGAGCTCCGCACCACCAAGGACGAGTGGCGGGTGGGCTTCCGCGTCGCGCGCGGCGTCGGCGCGAGGAACGCCCATCTCGTGCTCACCGAGGCCGGCCTGCCGCCGCTGCTCCCGGCGCTCGGCGAAGGGAAGCTCTCGTTCACGATCGAGAACCAGTGCGCGCAAGACCGGGTGGTGCGCCTCGAGCGCTCGACCCGACGCGAGGACGCGTTCACCGGATCTGCCGCCGCCGCGCACCCCACGTTCCAGCGGCTCTTCCCGCAGCAAACGCTGGCCCCCGACACGCTGGTCGGCCTCGCCGCGGTGTCGCTGCTGGTCACCGACGTCCACGGCGCCGGCCTGATGTACGAGACGCGCGGCGACGCCGTGATGCTCGGCGGCCTCCATCGCCACCTCGAGCTCCTGAGCGCGCTGGTCGTCGCAGGCGGCGGCTCGGTCGTGAAGTCCGCGGGCCACGGCGTGGTCGCGGTGTTCGCGCGCATCGAGGACGCGGTCGCGACGGCGATGGAGATCGCGTCCACCGCGAAGACGTTCCCCACGGTCACCGCAGTCCACAAGGGCCCGGCGATGATGGCCACCGTCGGCGGTCGCATCGACTACTTCGGCCGCGCGGTGGTGCGCGTGCACGGCCTGCTCTCGCGCTGCGCCGCGGGCCAGGTGATCCTCAGCGAGCGCGTCGCCGAGGAAGGCGCGTGCGAGGCGCTCTGGAAGTCGAAGGGCTACGAGTCCGAGGTGCTCTCGATCTCCGCCGAGCTCGGCGTCGAGATGGCCGTGCGCCTGCGCCCGCCCGCCCAGGCTGGGACCGGGACTAGAGACAGAATCGCGCCCAAGCTTCCGGCAACGGCTTCCCTACCACCCTCTCGTAGGAGTCCTTCGCGAGTAGGCGGAAGCTGATCCGACCCCCGAAGATCTGCTGATTTTCCTGGGTGAACTTCACTTCCACCGTCACCACGTCCTCGGCCTCGGCGACGATCTTCGCGCGCCCTTCCAGCACCACGCCGAGGCGCGCGCCGCGAAAGAGGCGCAGCTGCATCGACGACGTGAGGCCCATCTTCCCGCGCAGCCCGACGATCGCCCAGGCCGCGAGCTCGTCGGCGAGCGTCGCCTGGATCCCGCCGTGGAGCAGACCCGGCGGCCCCTCGTACGGCGGGACCGGCGTCCAGTGCGTGATGACCTCCTCGCCGTCGCGCTCGAAGCGGAGCTTGAGGCCGCCGTGGTTGTGGGGACCGCAGCCGAAGCACTGCTGCTCGGCGCCGAATGCGAACGGATCGAGGGTCATGAACGCGCGCTATCACGCACGATCAGCGCATGGCGAGCTTCACGAGGCCGGCGCGCTCGGACCACGGATCGACCCCCTCGAGGCGCTTGGCCGTGACCGACTCGGGGGCGCGCTTGCCGAACAGGCGGCCCATCATCGACCCGGAGGCCCGGCGCCCACCGCTCGCCTTGGCCTCCTTCATCGCCTGGAGGAGCTCGTTCCTCGCGGCGGCCGCCGAGCGCGGTCGCTGATCGGGATCGCGCGAGAGCAGCTTCAGGATGCACAGCTCGATCGGCCGCGGCACATCGAGCGGCGGGATCTCCGCCTCGGTCACCGCATCGAGCGTGGTCATCTGATCGCTGCGCGCGAAGAGCTTGTCGCAAGCGATCAGCTCCCAGCAGACGGTCCCCGCCGCGAACAGATCGCTCTTCGAGTCGACCACGCCATCGGTGACCGACTCGGGCGTCTCGTACTCCCAGCTCATCGCCGCGAGGTTGGCGCCGCGCATGTTGCGCTCGGTGGCGTGCACCAGGTGCGCGATCCCCACGTGGAGGAGCTGCACGCCGCCCTCCTCGGTGACCCAGATGGAGCGCGGCGAGATCGCGCCGTGCATCAGCTTCGCGTCGTGCACCGCCTCGAGCGCGCCGAGCAGATCGGCGACCAGCGTTGCCGCACCGTCGGGCGTGAACGCATGGTCGAGCTCGCCGAGCCGCTTGACCAGCCGCGCGAGCGTGAGCCCGGGCGTGTAGCCGCTCGCGATGAACGGGTTCTGCGCGGTGCCCACGTCGACGATCGGCGGGAGGCTGGGGTGCACGATGCGCGCAGCGACCGTCGCGCCGCGCATCAGATCGGCGGTCCAGTCGAGATCGCGCGCCATGGCGGCGGTCGGCGTCGCCAGGAACACCGCCGGGTGCCCGCGCCGCTGCGCGACCACCACGTCGAGCGCTCGCCCGCCTTCGACCAGCACCCCGCGCGCGTAGTCGGAGAGGCCGCCCGACGTGCTCAGCGCCCAGGGCGAGACCGACGGCGTCTCGGTGATGCCGGGATCGGTGATCTGGCGCGGCGCCGACCCCTTCGCCCACTGCGTCGGCGTCGGCGAGGGCGGCGGAGAGGGCATCGGCACCGGGGCGAGCTCGCGCCGGCCCATCGGCGGGTCGGTCGGCGGGTGCGCCTTCATCTGCGGGCGGACCGGCGTGCTGGCCATCGGCGAGGGTCGGTCCGCGACGGTCGGCGACGGCTCCGCGAGGGACGGGACCTGGGGCGACGACGGGGGGTTGGGGGGCGGCGGCATCGACGGGATCGTCACCGCCATGGGCGGGATCGATCGCGTGGCCGGCGGCTCGCTCGGCGTGGTGTCGCCTTCGAGGCCGAGCACCAGCGCGCGGGCCTGGAGCTGCGCGCTC
>Ga0105048_10000639_pt1 | contig 54246 bp, 63 predicted proteins | sample MAT05_FD_78382 | JGI IMG/M metagenome (GOLD analysis project Ga0105048, IMG submission 78382) | Freshwater microbial communities from Lake Fryxell liftoff mats and glacier meltwater in Antarctica - MAT-05 | ecosystem: Environmental > Aquatic > Freshwater > Ice > Liftoff microbial mat | place... | reverse complement strand
TACGAATTGTGTAGTTTTTTGCTCCACCTGCTAAAACCTTGGAGTCAACATTATTCAGTGGCAACAACCCCCAAAAAATGTACCATTGTTTTTTCTTAGCATCATACTGCCCCAGGCTTTTGCAATCTCCTCGCCCACCAGTTCCAACAGTGTGCATTGTGGCGTTGCAGCCCGAAAGCGTAAGAGCTGTTGCTGTAATTGAAAGTGAAAGAAAGACTGATTTCATGTAGTGAATGATTGGAATAAAAAGTGATTGTTAAAATTATACTTCCCTCAGGTGGCGATTGCGCTGTCGCAAGAGACCCCAAATAGAAACTTAAACCTGACTTGTCGGGTCGTTCGGTTTGTCGACCGCCACCCGCCGAATGAGCAAAAAACTTGACCTCAGCAGCCTGCAACCTGTCACACGAAACTCACCCCGCAAGCATTTTTTGGACACGCACCCAACAAGTTAATGTACGCAATGACCAGGAACTACATCCCGCTGATAATCAGATATTTTTAGTTCTGTTACTTTAAGCACCCATCAAAATTGTGCTGTTACAGTTACAAATGAGCAAATCATTCCCGGGAATTCCAAACGTTTAGTTGACGAAATGATTAACCGTTATGAACGTCTTGTCATGCACCAAGTCTGGGGCATTGCGAGGTATCAGAATCTCAGCACCTGGCTAGATTAGATTCGGCGAGCTGAATAACCGGGTTTTATACTGCTTCTACTGGCTCTGCCAAACTCACTACCACCTTAACTCCTGTCAGGGCGGCATTCCCCGTCAGTTCATCCAATAGCGTTTCGTCCGTTAAGTCGTTGATGCTGACGCCCGCGTGAGCCTGGGCTACGTCGAGCTGGATACCAGAGCGGTTGTGGCCGTAACCGTGCGGCATCGACACCACGCCGGGCATCATGTCTTCCGTCACTTCGGCAGGCAACTCCACGCTCCCCACTCGCGACTGAACCCGCACCGATTGACCGTTTTTGACGCCAAAACGCTGGGCATCGGCCGGATTAATTTGCAAGGTGCAGCGATTCCGACCTTTCACCAGTCGGTACGCATTGTGCAACCACGAGTTATTGTCGCGGAGGTGTCGCCGACTAATCAGGCTAAGATGGCTTGACGACTCGGTATCAGGATTGGAGGCTGTGGGTAGAGGGCTTAATCCTTCGAGGGCCTGTTGAGCGCGGGCAAGGTCGCTGAGGAACGGGGCCGTAGCTATGTCGATGCGGGCGTTGGCCGTGAGTAACCGCTCGGGCAATTGCGATTGTAGTGGCCCCAGGTCGATGCCGTGTGGATTATCGCGCAGGGTTTGCACCGAAAGGTTTTGGGTTTTGTATGGCCCATACCGTAAGGCCAGATCAATTTTCTGCTCCGGGTTTTGGGGGGTACGGCCTTCCGTTTGCGGGTCGGCAGCTGCCGGTTCGGCGCTCCAACTGTAATTTTCGTTTTCCAGGTAAAGACGCAGGTTCTCGTAAATCTCCCAATCGTACAACATACCGGCTGGTTTTGGCACCATTGGGTCGGAGTAACGGGTCGTGTTGCGGATGGCTAAGGCGTGAAATGTCAGGTCGTAATGCGCCGTTTCGAGACCCGTTGCCGGAGGCAGAATATAATCGGCGTGGCAGGTGGTTTCATTCCGGTAAATATCGACCGATACCATAAAATCGAGGGACGAGAGGGCCTTATCCAACTGTCCGCCGTTGGGTGTCGACAGCACCGGGTTGCCGCAACTCGTTACTAACGCCCGGATGGGTTGCTCGCCTTCGGCGCGGGCGGGCGTCAGAATTTCCTCTGCCAGACAGGACACCGGCAACTCGCTCATAAACTCTGGGCGGCCACTAACCCGACTCTGGTAGCGGTTGTACTTGGTGTAAATCTGTTTCCGCCCCAAAATATCAAAAGCGGGGGTTGTAAACATCATGCCGCCGGGTTCGTCCAGATGGCCGGTCAGAATGTTGAGTACGCTGATCAGCCACAACGACAAACTCCCGAACGACTGCACTGACACACCCACGCGCCCGTACAAGGCAGCTCGTTCGGCAGTGGCAAAATCGCGGGTAAGCTGGCGGATGGTATCAGCTGAAATACCCGTTACATCGGCGACGCGCTCTGGAGTGAACTCTGCGACCACGTCGCGGAGCCGGTCGATGCCATCTATAACGGGTTCGAGCCGCCCGGTGCACACAAGATTTTCAGCAAATAGTACGTGGGTCATTGCCAGCAATAGAAACACATCGGTGCCGGGCCGGATAAAGTGGTGAGCATTGGCACGGAGGGCGGTTTCGGTGCGCCGGGGGTCAATTACCACCACGTTACCGCCCCGTTGTTGAATGGCTTTCAGGCGATTGGCTACGTCGGGCGCGGTCATAATGCTGCCGTTAGAGGCAATGGGGTTCCCGCCCAGAATAAGCCAGAAATCGGTGCGGTCGATGTCGGGAATGGGCATCAGAAGCGGGTGACCAAACAATTGCCAGGCCGCAAAATGGTGCGGAAACTGATCGACCGAAGAAGCCGAAAACACAACCTTCGTTCCCAGAGCCCGCACAAAACCGGGGGCGGTCAGAAACGTACCGGAGTTATGAACGGATGGGTTTCCGCCGTAGAATCCAATAGCGTTGGGGCCACTCTCGGCACGGATAGCCCGCAGCTGATCTGTCACTTCCCGAAACGCCTGTTCCCAGCCAATCTCCTGCCACAATATGGTTCCATCAGCGTTCACGACCCGTTTCTGAGGTCGACGAAGGCGGTCAGGGTCTTCGTACACATCTTTTAAGGCCACGGCTTTGGGGCAAATGTGACCCCGGCTGAACGGATCGGCTTTGTCGCCCGCAATGCTGATTACCTGTCCATCGAGGTGTTTGATTTCGAGACCACAAATGGCTTCGCAGAGGTTACAGGCTCGGTAATGAGTTTGAGGTTCCATGCCGTCGTCAAGGGTTTTGTTGATTAGGCAATGTACGAAGAAAAGTATCAGGGATATTGATACGACGTTGACAGAAAGTCAAAGCAACGCCCAATTGGGTAAGCTGGCATCTATCGGGGTGGCGACACCCCAACCTATTTTATACTTTCGTTTCGTGCCCAAGGTATTAAATCGGCCGCTCTTGGCTAACTAGAAAAGGTTTTTGTCCAAATTCAAAAAGTACCTACACATAGATTGCGCCATATTGCGTACCAGTTAACCGACTACTACCGCTTATACAAATCCATAATTTATCTACCTCTAAATCTAGCTAACATACCTATGAGAATTTTAGCAGTCGATGATGAGGCACAGATTCCGCCACTGTTTGAGCAACGGTTTCGACACGAAATCAGTCGGGGTGACCTAACGCTTACTTTTGCCCGATCGGGCGAAGAAGCCCTTACAAGCCTACCCGATTCAGGTATTATCCTTATTTTGTCGGATATTAACATGCCAGGTATAAGTGGGCTTGAATTGCTGCGCCGAATTCGGGGTGCTCATCCCCAACGGCCACCCGCTATTGTGATGATTACAGCCTATGAGGAGCTGAAAAACCAGCTCGTCATGTTAGTCAATTACGCGAATCCATTCGCACCAAATCGGTAGCTGATTTGAAAGCCCGATTCTTCGACAACATTACGCATGAATTTCGAACACCACTGTCGCTTATTATCGCTCCGATTGATACGATGCTCCAGGATGATCAGCACCAGGGATCTACCCGACGTAGTCTGCTGACCATTCGGCGAAACGCCCATCAACTACTGCACCTGATCAATCAACTGCTGGATCTGGCCAAGCTGGAATCGGATAACATGCCCGTGGTTGAATCGCAGGGCGATGCAGTGGCATTTCTGGCGCAGGTGGTTGACTCATTCCAGGCGTTTGCCGAGCAAAAAGGCCTCACCCTGATGTTTACGGCCAATAAACTGGAGCAGGAGACCGTGTTCGATACGGATAAATGGCGGAAAATTCTGGCCAATTTACTATCAAACGCGATCAAGTTTACCGGTCAGGATGGGCATATTTCCGTTAGCTGCAACGTTGGACAAACGGGGTTAACCGTCACCGTCGCCAACACAGGAATCGGTATTACCCGTGAACACCTGCCCCACATTTTCGACCGGTTCTCTCAGGTCGATCGTTTGGTAACGGAATAGTGAAGTAAAATACACTGAATCACGGCAAAACAGGTTTCAGAAACGGACTCTGATCAACAAAATCATGCAGCATGGTCCTATCCTAGGATACAATCTGTTCGTGCGGGTAGTGATTCCACTGATCCAATAAGTAATCTGCTAAGTCCAGCCCGACTGCTTTTTGCTCGTCGGTAGCGCGTAACAAAAGTAAACGGTTTACTCAACTTTTAGAATGCTCCTGGGCGCTCCGTTTGCGTCGCCGTGCGGGCTATCTGTCAACTAAGTCTTCGGGTAGATCAGCCGTCAATAAGTCTTCAGTAGGATGCATACAAAACACGGTCGGCCAACAAAAAATCAAGAGCGTACACTGTTTAAAACGGGATACCGACCCTTTTCGTGAGTTGTGGTCGAATGCATGAGCCAATACAAGCCCTTTTTCCTGACAGGTGTCATACTGGTTGTTTTTTTGGGCGCAGTTAGTCCCAGAAAGCAGGTCAATACTCCTCGCCCTCGCGATCCGTGGGCAGTTCGTTCGGTGCTGGACAACAAGCCCCGGATGCTCACACTAGCGCTAGATAGCGATTGTTACGCGGCTTATGATCTGGCTCACTGTACGTTATACAAAGTCTGGAAAGGCGGGGTTTCGCTCGACGGAGCCCCCTATACCGATCAAAAAACCATTCAGCCTACCTCCTGGGGGGCAGCCTATCTGTTGGATAGTACCCGGAAAACACAGTGGGTGGCCGAAGCTGGCGGCAAAAACGTACTGGCGAGCATCAGCAACAAAGGCTACGTGTTTCGAGCGAATCAGATCTACCTGAAGTATGCCCTGATCACCACCGTCGGCGATACCATCACCATTGAAGAGCGGCCCGAATTTATCCGTAACACGAGCGGTAAACCGGGGTTCGAACGGGTATTTACCACCGCCAATGTGCCAGCCAACGTGAGTATTTCGTTAAAATCGACTACGAACAAGTTGCTATTACTCGCCAATCGGTCAACACAATTGGTGACGTATTTTGCCGAACTTCCCCCGCAGACGCTTCCACTCATTGCCGAAAAGTTTGCCCACCGGGGCCAGTATCTGATCAAAAAAAGTGATTGTTCAACCTGTCACGAACTCGATCAATCGATGGTTGGGCCGTCGTTTCAGCAAATTGCCACCCGGTATGCCAACCAGAAAGATGCCGTTTCGCAACTGGTTCGCAAAGTTCGTATGGGTGGCACAGGCGTATGGGGAAATAGTATCATGAATGCGCATCCTGCCCTGGCTGAAAGTGATGTAAAAACGATTATCGACTACATTTTCACGCTAAAGCCTAAAGAAAAGATCGAGGTTGCTCCCGTAGTTCAAAAGCAGGAAATCCAGCGTACATCAAAACCTGGTTTTGGGGAAGAAATCGAAGGCGTTCATCCCAGCTATACCCTGACTACGCTCCACCGGCCCGATTTTCAGCCACGCGTAGGCGGGTTAGCTTTTCTGCCAGACGGGCGATTACTGGTCACAACCTGGGACACCGTCGGTGGTGTTTATCTGCTCGACCGCCTGAATACGGGTAATCCGAGCGATGTACGCATAAAACGCATTGCCTCCGGCCTGGCCGAACCACTAGGCATTACCGTAGTCGACGGAAAAATCTATGTCCTTCAAAAACAAGAACTGACGCAGCTTACCGACCTGGACGGCGACGATATTATCGATGACTATCAAACCATTTGTAATAGCTGGGCCGTGTCCACGGATTTTCATGAGTTTGCTTTTGGCCTCGTCCATAAAGGCGGCTATTTCTACGCCACACTTTCGATGGCCATGCGGCTCAAACCAAACGAACTGCAATTACTTGACCGGGGGCGAACCATTAAAATTGGCCTGGATGGTCGCTACGAATGGGTAAATTATGGACTGCGAACACCCAACGGAATTGGTCTGGGACCCGATGAAGCTATTTTCGTGACCGATAATCAGGGGCAATGGGTACCGGGCAATAAACTGATTCACATCAAACCCGGCGAATATCACGGTATGGGTTGGGGACTGCTCAACTCCAATGCCAGCCCACCTGTGGCCCAACCGGCAATTTGGCTGCCGGAAAATGAAATCGGCAATTCGCCTTCCGAACCGATTCTGATGAAAGACGGTCTTTACAAAGGGCAGTTACTGCACGGCGATGTAACCCACGGCGGCATTAAACGAGATTTTCTGGAGAAAGTGGCGGGCGAATACCAGGGAGCTGTTTTCCGCTTCAGTCAGGGCTTCGAAGCCGGTGTCAATCGGCTTTGCTGGGGACCAGATGGAGCGTTGTATGTGGGCGAAATTGGCATGACCGGTGGAGGATGGAGCTGGAAAGAAAAGCGATTTGGCTTACAGAGAATGGTGTATAACGGCAAGACTACCTTCGAAATGCTGGCCGTTCGAGCCAGGCCGCAGGGCTTCGAAATCGAATTTACTGAACCGCTGTCCGAAGGCCAGTCGCTCCAGACAGCCGATTTTTTTGTGCAGCAATGGTGGTATCGTCCTACACCAAACTATGGTGGCCCCAAGCTGAATTTAACAGCAATGCCAATCACGAATCTGCGTTTTTCGAAAGACAGAACCCGGCTCTACCTGGAAATTCCCGAGTTAAAGAAAAACCATGTCGTGTATTTCCGCCTGCCCGACAAGTTGACAAGCGCAACTGGTCAATCACTATGGTCTTCAGAAGCCTGGTACACCCTGAACAACATCCCGAAGTAACACCCACCTCACCCGATGACGAATCAGCAACGCGACAACAGCCCCCTTAATCGCCGGGAATTTATCCAGTCAGCAGGCTCATTGATGGCGGTTGGGATGACTGGCTTCTCTCCCGATCTGCGAAATATTCAGCTAGAGAAGCAATCACTGGCAACGATTCGGATCAAGGCCATTGATTCCAACTTTGAGCGTGAACCACTCAATCCGTATCGGTTCAAAGGCAGCGCCATTACCGAAAGCTGGCAAACAGCCGCGATGCTCGAAAGCGATTCGGGAATTCGTAAAGTCGGGCTGTGTACGCAGGGGGTGTTGTGGTCTGATGCGAAAGTATTTGCCACTCATTCAGAACGGGTCGGGAACGCACTCATGTACGCTATCACGGATCGGGCGTTGCAGATCATAAAAGGCAACTCGTTTACTAACCCCGTTGACCTTGTCGACGAGCTGTTGCCGGAGGTGTACGCCTATGCCAAAAAAGTTACGGGCAATCCCGATTTGCGCAAAACGTTTGCCCTAAACGCGCTTGTCAGCGTCGACAACGCAGCCTGGTTGCTATTTGCTCAGGAAAACAATCTCACGCGCTTCGACGATATGATTCCGCAAAGGTACAGGCCTGGTCTGTCGCATCGGCACGAGAAAGTAGCCAGTATCCCATCGTTTAGCGTAGGCACAACCGTTGATAAAATTAAATCTGCGGCTGATGAAGGCTATTTTATCATGAAGCTGAAAACCGGTTCGGCCGGCACGCAGTCGGAAATGCTGGAGAAGGACATTGCATTTCTCACGGCAGTTCATAAAACGATCGGAAGCTACGAAACACAGTACACCAAAAACGGCAAGATTCCCTACTATTTCGATGCGAACGGCCGCTATGAGAAGAAAGAGACCCTTCTGCGGTTTCTGGATCACGCAAAAAAGATTGGTGCCTTCGATCAGATTGCGGTGATTGAAGAACCTTTTGAAGAGCGTAATGAGGAATACGTCGGACAGTTGGGAGTTCGGATTGCCGCCGACGAAAGCGCCCATACCGTCGAAGATGCTGCTATACGAATTCAGCAGGGATATTCGGCTTTTGCGGTTAAAGCCATTGCCAAGACGTTGAGCATGACCATGAAAATTACGCAGCTGGCTTACGAGAAAGGCATTCCCTGCTTTTGCGCCGACCTGACCGTCAATCCAATTCTGGTCGACTGGAATAAGAACGTAGCGGCCCGCTTACCTCCTTTTCCGGGCGTAACAATTGGTTTACAGGAAACAAATGGGCATCAATATTTTAAAAACTGGGATAGGCTTATGAGCTACCATCCCAAAGTAGGTGCAAGCTGGACCAAAACTCAGAAAGGAGTCTACCACACCGATTCATCATTTTTTGCCGAAAGTGGCGGAATATTAATGCCTTCAGCACATTACGAACAACTATTTGGGCAGGTATAACGATAATTGAACCTTCCAACCCCATTTTTGAGTTTCTCCACCATGAATGAGCGTTTCCGCTTTTGGCTCAAGCGCGTCGGCTGGCTGGGCTTTCTGTTCTTTCTGATCAAAGGACTCCTTTGGATACTAATCCCGTATCTGATTACCAAAGGAATCTTCTCGAAGTGATCTGGCCATTCACTCTATCAGTTTGCTCAACTGAGAAAATTACAACCTTGCTCTTTGTCAAAGCATCTTGCGACCTGCCTTTTAACAATCGCTTAATCAGGACGATACTTTGATTCTAAATTGTTTTTGCGTAATTTTGCGTCCTAATTGTGAAAATGGGCATTTCGCGTTCACAAACGCCCATCATGGTTCCGTACTAATCAACTACATTTCTCAAATACTATTATGGCAACTGATCTCCGATACCTCCGCAACATTGGTATCGCTGCTCACATTGACGCCGGTAAAACGACGACTACCGAGCGGATTCTGTATTACGCCGGTGTTAGTCACAAAATCGGTGAAGTACACGAAGGCGCTGCTACCATGGACTGGATGGAGCAGGAGCAAGAGCGCGGCATCACGATTACGTCGGCTGCTACCACTGTTGACTGGAAATACCGCGATCAGCAGTACCACGTCAATATCATCGACACGCCGGGCCACGTTGACTTTACGGTTGAAGTAAACCGTTCGCTGCGCGTTCTCGATGGTCTGGTGTTCCTGTTCTCTGCCGTCGACGGTGTTGAACCTCAATCGGAAACCAACTGGCGTTTGGCCAACAACTACAACGTGGCTCGTTTGGGCTTCGTGAACAAAATGGACCGTTCTGGTGCCGACTTCCTCAATGTAGTGAAGCAGGTGCGCGAAATGCTGGGTAGCCACGCCGTTCCGCTTCAGTTGCCCATCGGTGCCGAAGATCAGTTCAAAGGCGTTGTTGACCTCATCAACTTCCGGGGCATTATCTGGAACGAGCAGGATAAAGGCATGACCTTTACGGAGATTCCTGTTCCCGACGATATGGTCGAAGAAGCTACCGAATGGCGCGAGAATTTGCTCGAAGCTGTAGCTGAATTCGATGATAGGCTGATGGAAAAATACTTCGACGATCCAAGCTCGATCACCGAAGACGAAATCCTGAAAGCACTCCGCGAAGCAACCATCGCCATGAAGGTGGTTCCGATGTTATGCGGTTCGTCGTTCAAAAACAAAGGTGTTCAAACCATGCTTGATTATGTGATGGCCTTGTTGCCCTCACCAATGGACAAGCCTGAAATCATAGGTACCAACCCTGATACGGATGCCGAAGAAGTTCGTCACCCATCGGAGTCTGACCCCTTTGCTGCTTTAGCGTTCAAAATCGCCACTGACCCTTATGTTGGTCGTTTGTGTTTCGTACGAGCTTACTCCGGTGTTCTCGATTCAGGTTCGTATGTGTTGAACACCCGGTCGGGCAACAAAGAGCGTATCTCGCGGATTTTCCAGATGCACGCCAACAAGCAGAACCAAATCGACAAACTGAGGGCGGGTGATATTGGTGCGGTGGTTGGTTTCAAAGACATCAAAACGGGGGATACCCTTTGCGATGAAAAAAAGCCAATCGTGCTGGAATCAATGGTATTCCCCGATCCCGTTATCGGTTATGCTATCGAGCCAAAGAAAACTGCCGATCAGGACAACTTCTCCAAGGCCATTGGTAAGTTGCTCGAAGAAGACCCAACCCTTAAAGTTGAGTCGAACGAAGAAACCGGCCAAACCATCATCCGGGGTATGGGTGAGCTTCACCTTGAAATCATTATCGACCGGATGCGTCGTGAGTTCAAGGTAGAGGTAAACCAAGGTGCTCCCCAGGTAGCCTACAAAGAGAAACTGACCAAAAAATTTGAACACCGCGAGGTCTATAAGAAGCAGACAGGTGGTCGTGGTAAATTCGCCGACATCGTGTTCGAGATCTCTCCACGCGACGAAGAAGATGGTGTTGTTAAATCAGGTCTGCAGTTTGTGAATGGTATCGTGGGTGGTGTAATTCCAAAAGAATTTATTCCTGCCGTACAAAAAGGCTTTAACGAATCGATGCAGAACGGCCCCCTGGCTGGCTACCCACTCGACTCAATGAAAGTGCGTCTGTTCCACGGCTCCTACCACGACGTTGACTCCGACTCACTATCGTTTGAACTAGCAGCTCGTATCGGTTTCCGTGAGGCAGCCCGTCATGCAGGTCCGAAAATTCTCGAACCAATCATGGCTGTTGAAGTACTGACGCCTGAAGAGTACACCGGACCGATCACGGGTGACCTTAACCGTCGCCGGGGCATCATGAAAGGTATGGACACTCGCGCTGGTTCGCAGGTAATCAAAGCTGACGTTCCACTTTCAGAACTGTTCGGTTATATCACTGAATTGCGTACAATGTCATCAGGTCGTGCAACCGCTAACCTGACGTTTGCTCACTACGAAATTTTGCCAAACAACCTAGCGGAGGGTGTGGTAGCGAAAGCAAAAGGTACAGTACACGCATAATGAATTAAAAAGCATAAAAAAGGGATGGCTTTTAAACTATCCCTTTTTTATTGACAGATAAGTTCTTACCTTTGCACCCTCAAAACGGGTCGGGGAGTAAATGGTTCTTTCCCAATTCCGTTCTTTAAAGTAACCGAACCAAACTATAATGAGCCAGAAAATTCGCATCAAGCTGAAGTCCTTCGACCACATGTTGGTTGATAAATCAGCAGAGAAAATTGTGAAGGCAGTAAAGTCGACGGGTGCCATTGTTAGTGGCCCCATTCCCCTGCCAACCGACAAGGAAATCTATACCGTACTTCGTTCACCACACGTGAACAAGAAATCGCGAGAGCAGTTTCAGCTTTGCACGTACAAACGCTTGGTAGACATTTATTCATCTTCTGCAAAGACAGTTGATGCGCTGATGAAACTGGAATTACCTAGCGGTGTTGATGTAGAAATAAAGGTTTAATAGTATGGTTGCTTTCGCAAGGAGGCAGCAAAAGACATAAATCGGGTGAAGGTCCGAAAGGAAACCACATCTGGCATTCACAGAAAGTAAGGCGTAGTAACGCGTCGGTACATCTGTCTGAAAGGTCAGGTGTTTTTGCACCTGACCTTTTTATGTTTCGGGAGTAAATGCAAAACGTAGCTTATAGATTCATTAAAAGTCACTACTTTTGCGGCTCCGTTTTCGGAGAAGAGTAAATTTTTTCAAACTTTTTCCTGCTTACAACAAAAAAATGTCTGGTTTAATAGGAAAAAAAATCGGGATGACTAGCGTGTACAATGCGGACGGGCAGGCTCTGGCATGTACAGTTATCGAGACTGGTCCCTGTGTAGTTACCCAGGTTCGTACCGAAGAGAAAGACGGTTACGAAGCCGTGCAACTGGGCTTCGGCGAGAAGCGCGAAAAGAGCACAAACAAGCCGCAAATGGGCCATTTCAAAAAGGCTGGCACCACCCCAAAACGCAAGTTGGTTGAATTCAAAGAATTCAAAGACAAACTCGATTTGGGACAAACACTTCAAGTTGCCGACGTATTTGTCGAAGGTGATTCTGTAGATGTTGTGGGTACCTCGAAAGGAAAGGGTTTCCAGGGCGTTGTTAAACGTCACGGCTTTGCGGGTGTGGGAGGTCAAACCCACGGACAGCACAACCGGGGTCGCCACCCGGGTTCGATTGGTGCCTGTTCGTTCCCATCGCGAGTTTTCAAAGGTCTGCGAATGGCAGGTCGTACAGGTGGTAACCGCGTAACGGTTCAAAACCTGAAGGTGTTGCGGGTTATGGCTGACCAAAACCTGCTTGTTGTTAGTGGTTCGGTTCCGGGCGCCAAAAATTCATTCGTAATTATCGAAAAGTAAGGACATGGAAGCAATCGTATATAACAGCAAAGGCGAGGATACGGGCAAGAAGGTTACGCTGCCAGAAACTATTTTCGGCATTGAACCAAACGAACACGCCATTTATTTGGACGTTAAGCAGTATCTGGCCAATCAGCGTCAGGGAACGCACAAATCGAAAGAGCGGGCTGAGATTAACCGGTCAACCCGGAAAATCAAGAAGCAAAAAGGAACTGGCGGTGCCCGCGCAGGCAGTTTGAAATCACCAGTTTTTGTAGGTGGTGGCCGTGTTTTTGGTCCCCGTCCTCGTGACTACAGCTTCAAGTTGAATAAAAAAGTGAAATCATTGGCGCGTCAATCGGCTTATGCCGTGAAAGCGAAAGAGAATAGTATCTCCGTTATTGATTCAATTGCGTTTGACGCTCCCCGCACCAAAAGCTACATTGAGTTTTTGAGCGCACTATCGGTTTCTGACCGTAAAACGCTGCTTATTTTGCCCGATGTAAACGCCAACGTAGTGTTGTCGAGCCGGAACGTACAGAAAGCAAAAGTAATGACGGCTAATCAGGTTAGTACCTATGACCTGATGAATGCCGACCGCCTGCTTATCAGTGAAGAAGCGCTGTCAACCATCCAAACTCTTTTTGAGCAACAATCATGAGCGTTCTAAAAAGACCCATTATCACGGAAAAAATGACAGCCCAGTCTAAACTGGGAAAGTATGCTTTCGAGGTGACAAAAACCGCCAACAAAGTAGAAATCGGTAAGGCTGTCGAGAAAATGTACAGTGTTAATGTAACATCTGTACGCACGATGACTACGCTCGGCAAAAAGAAGAGCAAAAACATCAAGGGTCGGATTGTAAGCGGTATGACCTCAACAACCAAAAAGGCCATTATAACAGTAGCGGAGGGTGAAGTAATTGACATCTACGCTGACCTGTAACAAGGCGGTTGCACTGAAACGCACTAACGAATCATGGGAGTTAAGAAACTTAAACCAGTAACGCCCGGTACTCGCTTTCGAGTAGCACCGGACTTTGCCGAGATCACCGCCAGCAAGCCTACTAAAAGCCTGCTGGAGCCACTCAAGAAATCGGGTGGTCGGAACGATCAGGGCCGCATGACGATGCGCTATATGGGCGGTGGTCACAAGCGGATGTACCGGATCATCGACTTCAAGCGTAACAAGCCTGAAGTATCGGCACAGGTCATGACCATCGAGTATGACCCAAACCGCTCAGCTCGTATTGCCCTTGTGCAGTACGAAGACGGCGAGAAACGCTATATCATCGCCCCACAGGGTTTGACCGTTGGTCAAACAATCCGTTCGGGCGAAGGCGTAACACCTGATGTTGGCAACGCAATGATGATGTCGGGCATGCCGATTGGTACCATCATTCACAACATCGAGCTGACACCGGGTAAAGGAGCCTCAATGGCTCGTTCAGCCGGTACGTACGCTCAGTTGGTGGGCCGCGAAGAGCGGTACGTTATCATTCGCCTTCCATCGGGCGAAACTCGCCGGGTGTTGAGCAACTGCATGGCTACGGTTGGTTCGGTATCGAACCCCGACCATATGAACGTTGTGATGGGCAAAGCCGGTCGTATGCGCTGGTTAGGTCGTCGTCCCCGCGTTCGCGGTGTTGCCATGAACCCAGTCGATCACCCAATGGGTGGTGGTGAAGGTCGGGCATCGGGTGGTCACCCACGCTCACGCAACGGGCAGTTCGCCAAGGGTCAGAAGACCCGTGCTCCTAAAAAAGCATCAAGCAAGTTGATCATTAGCCGACGGAAAAAGTAATTCATAAATGGCACGTTCACTCAAGAAAGGCCCATATATAGATTTTCGTCTGGACAATAAAGTTCAGACCCAGAATCAGTCGGGCAAGAAGTCGGTCATCAAAACCTGGTCACGCCGTTCAATGATTTCTCCGGATTTCGTGGGACACACATTTGCCGTCCACAACGGTAACAAGTTCATACCAGTGTATGTAACGGAAAACATGGTTGGCCACAAACTCGGTGAGTTTGCTCCTACCCGTAACTTCCGTGGTCACGTAGCGAAGAAAGACAAGGGCAAACGGTAAAAAAATGGAAGCAGTAGCAAAACTGAAAAACGTGCCCTCTTCGCCCCGCAAAATGCGGTTGATAGCCGACCTGATTCGTGGTCAGCGCGTGAGCCGGGCACTTGGCATCCTGAAATACCAGCCCCAGCAAGGTGCTGACGTATTGCAGAAGGTGCTGTTGTCGGCAGTTGCCAACTGGCAGCAAAAAAACACTGACTCCAGCATTGAAGACGCGGATCTGTATGTGAAAACGGTTTTTGTGGATGGTGGCCCGATGCTCAAGCGTCTCCGCCCCGCTCCCCAAGGTCGTGGCCACCGGATTCGGAAGCGGTCGAACCACATTACATTGGTTGTTGACAGCGCGGCTATGCCAGAGGAGTTAGAAGAAATGACTCAAACCCAGGAAAACGAGTAATAGCACATGGGACAGAAAGTTAATCCGGTTGGTTTTCGGCTTGGTATCGTCCGTGGTTGGGACTCAAGCTGGTATGGCGGCAAAGAGTTTGCCGAAAAACTGGTCGAAGACGAAAAAATCAGAAAATATATCGCAGCCCGTATTCCGAAAGGAGCTATTTCACGGGTAGTGATCGAACGTACACTAAAGCGGATTACCCTTACAATTCACACGGCTCGTCCGGGTATCGTAATCGGTAAAGGCGGTGGTGAGGTTGACAAGATCAAAGAAGAGTTGAAGAAGATCACCGGCAAGGACGTTCAGATCAACATCTTCGAGATTAAGCGGCCCGAAATCGACGCAAAGCTGATTGGGGAAGCAATAGCTCAGCAGTTGCAGGCTCGTATCTCGTTCCGTCGCGCTATGAAACAGTCTATTCAAGCTGCCATGCGTGTTGGTGCTCAGGGTATCAAGCTGAAACTGTCAGGCCGTTTGGGTGGTGCCGAAATGGCCCGTACGGAGCAATACAAAGAAGGTCGGGTTCCTCTGCACACCCTCCGTGCCGATATCGACTACGCAATCTCAGAAGCTCAAACGGTGTACGGTAAAATCGGCATCAAAGTATGGGTGTTCAAGGGCGAGGTATATGGCAAGCGTGATCTGTCGCCGGCTGCTTTAGCTAGTGCTGCTGCTGTTGGAGAGCGCACTGCCGGTGATCGTGGCAATGACCGTGGCGATCGCCGTGGTCCACGGGGTGACCGCGATGGCAATGATCGTGGTGGCCGTGGCCGCAACGACCGTGGTGGCAATGACCGTGGTGGTGGCCCTGGTGCCAACCGTGGCGGTGGTGGCCCTGGTGGTAACAACCGTGGTGGTGGCCCTGGTGCCAACCGTGGCGGTGGTGGAGGAGGAAGACGATAATCGAGTTTTAGTTAAAAGTTAAAAGTTAAGAAGTATGCTCATAATCAACCTCTTAACTAACAACTATTAACTCTTAACTGAAAACTACTAACTTCTTATTTAAGATGTTACAGCCAAGAAGAACCAAATTTCGTAAGATGCACAAAGGCAAGATCAAAGGTCTTGCCACCCGTGGCCAGGAGATTGCATTCGGTACGTTTGCTATCAAATCGCTAGAGCAGGGTTGGATTACGGCACGTCAGATAGAAGCAGCCCGTATCTCAGTAACCCGCGCTATGAAGCGTGAAGGCCAGGTCTGGATTCGCATCTTCCCTGATAAGCCAATCACCAAGAAACCCGCCGAAGTGCGGATGGGTAAAGGTAAAGGTGCTCCCGAATATTGGGTAGCCGTTATTAAGCCCGGAACAATCCTGTTTGAAACAACAGGTGTTCCGCTAGAAACGGGTATGGAAGCGTTGCGGTTAGCAGCCCAAAAGTTGCCCGTTCGCACAAAATTCATTGTACGTCGCGACTATCAGGAACAAGACTAAACAAGACATCTGATTGGGCAGTGGGGTGGATTACAACCGCTCGGGCGGCCCCGTCCACCCTACTCTGAATCACCAGAATCGTCATGAAAAAGGAAGAAATTAAGGCACTGTCAGCAGAGCAATTAAAAGATCAGGTTTCGGCAGAAGAAAGCCGCTTACTGAAACTAAAATTCGCTCATGCTGTATCGCCCATCGAAAATCCGATGCGTATCCGTGAGGCCCGCAAATTGATTGCCCGTTTACACACGGAGCTAACCACCAAAACGCGCCAGGCACAAGCCGAATAGCCTATACTACGATGGAAGCACAGCAAGTAGAACAGCCTCAATCGGAGCAGCAGGTTTCGGTGGAGCGCAATGCTCGGAAAGAGCGAGTTGGGCGTGTGGTCAGCAATAAAATGCAAAAGACCATCACCGTTGCGGTCGACCGTAAGGTGAAGCACCCCATGTACGGTAAGTTTATGAACCGTACGACGAAGTTCATGGCCCACGACGAAAACAATGATTGCGGTATCGGTGATACTGTACGGATCATGGAGACCCGTCCGTTGAGCAAAAATAAGCGTTGGAGATTAGTCGAAATTATCGAAAAGGCCAAGTAAGTCATGGTACAGCAAGAATCAAGATTAGGCGTAGCCGATAACAGTGGTGCCAAAGAGGTACTAGTTATTCGCGTGCTGGGCGGTACGGGCAAGCGATATGCATCTGTAGGCGACAAAATCGTTGTCACCGTGAAGCAGGCTCTCCCGTCGAGCAACATAAAAAAGGGAACGGTATCGAAAGCTGTTGTGGTTCGGACTAAAAAGGAAATACGCCGGAAAGACGGTTCATACATCCGTTTTGAAGATAATGCTGCCGTTTTGCTCAACAATAACGACGAGCCACGTGGTACCCGCATCTTCGGCCCTGTTGCCCGTGAGCTGCGCGAGAAGCAATTTATGAAGATCGTTTCTTTAGCCCCGGAAGTACTGTAAGATGGAAAAGAAGAAAGCAAAATTTCACATCAAAACGGGTGATACCGTTGTGGTGATCGCTGGCAACTCAAAAGGCAAGCAAGGAACAGTATTGGAAGTGCTGGTTGAAAAAGAGCGTGCTAAAATTGAAGGGGTCGCCATGATCACGAAGCACATCAAACCAACGGCACAGACCCCGCAAGGCAGCTTAGTTCAAACGGAAGGAACGGTTCACATCAGCAATTTGATGTTAATCGACCCCACCACCAAACAGCCGACACGTACAGGTCGCCGGTTGAATGAGAACGGTAAGTTGCAGCGGTACTCGAAGAAGACCGACAAATTTATCTAATCGGTCTGGTAGTTAATCACCATTAAACGAGTCAAGAAAGTGGCAACGCCAAGACTAAAAGAGAAATATCTCAATGAGGTGGTCGCCCAGTTGAAAGACAAGTTTCAGTATAAGTCGGTTATGCAAGTACCGCGGCTGAGCAAGATTGTCGTCAACAAGGGAATTGGAGCCGCCGTTGCAGATAAGAAATTAGTAGATGTGGGAGTAGACGAGTTGACCCAGATTACGGGCCAGAAAGCTGTTCCAACCATTGCTAAGAAAGCCGTTTCGAACTTTAAACTTCGGGAAGGAATGCCCATCGGCGCAAAAGTAACGCTCCGTGGCGACAAGATGTACGAATTTCTGGACCGTTTGACGGCAGTTGCTCTGCCCCGCGTTCGGGACTTCAAAGGCATCAGCGATAAAGGGTTCGACGGTCGGGGCAACTACACGTTTGGCGTGCAAGAGCAGATCATCTTCCCGGAGATCAGTATCGACAAGGTATCGCGTATTTCGGGTATGGACATCACGTTCGTAACGACAGCTGACTCGGACAACGAAAGTTATGAGTTGCTCAAGGCCCTCGGAATGCCATTTGCCAGTAGCAAGAAATAAGCAAGTAGAAACGCTAAGCGTCACACAACATGGCAAAAGAATCAATCAAAGCACGGGAGCGGAAGCGTGAAGCAACGGTAGCTAAGTATGCCGTTAAGCGGGCAGCCCTCAAAGAAGCAGGCGACTATGCAGGTTTAGATAAACTGCCCCGCAACGCGTCACCTGTTCGCTTGCACAATCGTTGCAAACTAACAGGCCGCCCCAGAGGCTACATGCGCAAATTTGGTATTTCACGGGTTACGTTCCGCGAAATGGCCAGTGCAGGTAAGATTCCGGGCGTAACGAAGTCAAGCTGGTAGAAGCTAACTCTAATACACGAGGAAGATGAACACAGACCCAATTGCAGACTATCTGACCCGAATCAGAAACGCCATCCGTGCTAAGCACCGGATTGTGGAGATCCCTGCATCCAATATAAAGAAAGAAATTACAAAAGTTCTGTTTGACAAAGGGTTCATCCAGAATTACAAGTTCGACGATAACGGCCCTCAAGGTGTGATTAAGATTGCCTTGAAGTATAACGCCGTGACGAAGCAACCCGCCATCGTTGACCTACAGCGCATTAGCCGCCCTGGTCTTCGTCAGTACCGGGGTGCAGACAACCTGCCGCGCATATTGAACGGCTTGGGTGTTGCCATTGTTTCAACTTCTAAAGGTGTAATGACCGATAAAGAAGCCAAAACTATGAACGTAGGTGGTGAAGTGTTGTGTTACGTCTATTAATCCATTGAACGAACAATGTCTCGCGTAGGTAAAAAACCAATCGCTCTGCCCAGTGGCGTTACGTTGGCCATCGACAATGGCAACATCGTAACGGTGAAGGGACCGAAAGGCTCGCTTTCGCAAACGGTTGATCCCGATATTTCGGTGGCCGTTGAAGAAGGCAACATTCAGGTGTCTCGCCCTACTGACCAGAAGCGTCATAAAGCACTCCACGGTTTGTACCGTGCATTGATGAACAACATGGTAGTTGGTGTTACCACCGGCTACAAGACCGAAATGGAAATTGTTGGTGTAGGCTACAAAGCCACCGTTGCCAACAACGTACTTGAACTGCAACTCGGCTATTCGCACAACGTATTTGTGGCGGTTCCGGGTGAAATTAAAGTAACAGCCGTCACCGAAAAAGGGCAGAACCCAAAGGTTATCCTGGAAGGTATCGACAAGCAATTGATCGGCGACGTAGCTGCTAAAATCCGCTCACTCCGCAAGGTTGAGCCATACAAAGGCAAAGGTATCCGCTTCGTGGGTGAAGTCATTCGCCGGAAAGCTGGTAAATCTTCGTCCAAGAAATAAGACTCATCGCCTATTTGGTCGGTATCAAATAACATGGCAGCGAATAAAACTGAACGGCGTCAACGGATCAAATACTCGATCCGCGCCAAGGTATCAGGCACGGTAGAACGCCCACGCCTGTCCGTATTTCGCTCGAATACAGCGATTTACGCGCAACTCATCGACGATGTCGCCGGTCATACACTGGCCTCAGCTTCATCAGCCGAGTTAAAATCAGAAGTTAACGGCTTTACGATGGACGTAGCCAAGCAAGTAGGTCAGCGGATTGCCGAGAAAGCAGCCGCTAAAAACATCGCAGCAGTGGTGTTCGACCGAAACGGCTACTTGTACCATGGTAAAGTGAAAGCATTGGCCGACGGTGCCCGCGAGGGTGGCCTCAAATTCTAAGGCAAACATGGTAACGAACGCAAGACCTTCAAAAGTAAACGAGTCCGAACTGAAAGAGCGAGTAGTCGCTATCAACCGTGTAGCCAAGGTTGTTAAAGGTGGTCGTCGGTTTAGTTTCTCTGCCATTGTTGTGGTCGGAGATGGTAATGGTGTAGTTGGATATGGACTTGGCAAAGCCAACGAAGTAACCGACGCTATTGCTAAAGGCACTGAAGATGCCAAGAAAAACTTAGTGCAAATTCCATTGTTGAAACATACCGTGCCTCACGAAATGGAAGGCAAGTTCAGTGGCGGCTTTGTACTGTTGAAACCAGCTGCTCCAGGTACGGGTGTAATTGCGGGTGGTGCCATGCGCGCCGTTCTGGAGAGTGCTGGTATCCGCGACGTATTGGCGAAATCGAAAGGTTCATCGAATCCGCACAACGTGGTAAAAGCGACAATCAACGCCCTGCAAAAGATGCGTGCTCCTCATCAGGTGGCCTTTCAGCGCGGTGTGAAGCTGTCTAAAGTGTTTAACGGTTAAACGGATCGCATCATGACACGAGTACGTATTACACAGGTTCGAAGCATAATCGACCGTCCGCAAACCCAGAAAAATGCGATCAAATCACTTGGTCTGGGTAAGATAAACCGGAGTATTGAGCTGGATTATAACCCAGCTATTGCCGGCGTTATCAACAAGGTGAAGCACCTTGTAAAAGTAGAAGAAATCTAAGCCAGCAATGAAGTTGGCCACGTGGTTTGCGGTTTGCAATTCTTTTTACGAATTTTGCAGGCTGCAAACCATAATTGTACGTAATAAAGCAAATTAAAATGAATTTAAGCAACCTTAAACCGGCTAAGGGTTCTACCAAAGAGCGCAAGCGAGTCGGTCGCGGACAAGGCTCAGGAATGGGTGGAACCTCTACCCGTGGCCATAAAGGAGCGCAATCACGCTCAGGCTATAGCCGTAAATTACACTTTGAAGGTGGTCAGATGCCTCTTCAGCGCAGGGTACCGAAGTTCGGCTTCAAAAACCCGACCCGCGTTGAATACAAGCCGATCAATTTGGATACGCTTCAGGAATTGTTTGAAAAAACAAACAACGTAGTTATTGATGCCACTGTACTTCGGCAAAACGGCTTGATGGGTAAAGGCGATCTGATTAAAATCCTGAATCGTGGAGAATTAACGGCTGCCATTGAAATCCACGCTCATGCTTTTTCGGCCAGCGCAAAAGAAGCCATCGAAAAATCTGGCGGTAAGGCCATTGTGCCTGAATATGGAAAAAAGGAAGATAAGAACTAACTTGTGAGCACGGCAACGGCCTGAAATCTTTATGAATCGTCTTATCACCACGCTCAAAAATATTTTCTCAATAGAAGAGTTGCGGACTCGTCTTCTCAACACACTATTGTTTATTACGGTCTTCCGTCTGGGTTCGGCCATTGTGCTGCCTGGCGTTGACCCCAAGCGTCTTAACTTAAACCCTCAAGGGCTTTTAGGTTTATTAGACACCTTCTTGGGTGGTGCTTTCAGTAAAGCGTCAATCTTTGCGCTGGGTATTATGCCGTACATTTCGGCCTCTATTGCCATCCAGCTTTTGACGCTAGCTCTACCGTACTTCCAAAAAATGCAGAAGGAAGGCGAGTCTGGTCGTAAAAAGCTCAACCAGATTACGCGAGTGCTCACCATCGGAGTAACAGCTATACAAGCACTTACTTACATCCGTACTACAATCCCTGCCGAGGCTTTATTTATTGATCGGGGTCTGTTCACCATCTCGTCGTTATTTATTCTTACTGCCGGTACAATCTTCTGTATGTGGTTAGGAGAACGTATCACTGATAAAGGTATAGGCAACGGTATTTCAATGATCATTATGATCGGTATTGTGTCTCGTTTTCCGGGCGCAATTATGGGAGAAGCAGAATCACGAGGTTCATCAGGTCTATTAATTTTCGTGTTGGAAGCAGTAGCCCTGTACTTTGTTGTAATGGGTGCGGTTGTGTTAACTCAGGCCGTCCGTCGGATTCCAATTCAGTACGCTAAGCAGGTTATTGGGAACAAGGTTGTGGGGGGGCAGCGGCAATATCTGCCGCTAAAACTAAACGCGGCTGGTGTAATGCCAATTATCTTCGCTCAGGCTCTGATGTTCATTCCGACATACGTAGCCGGTCTGTTTGCTGAAAAAAGCGATTTTGCTGCCTCAGTACAGAATGCATTTCAAAGCTATACAACCTGGCAATACAATGTACTCTTTGCCTTGTTGATTATCGTGTTCACATTCTTCTACACAGCAATCTCGGTAAACCCGGTTCAGATTGCCGATGATATGAAGAGAAGTGGTGGTTTTATTCCAGGTGTCAAGCCGGGTCTTGCTACATCAGAATACATTGGTTTGGTATTAGATCGAATTACATTGCCAGGCGCGGTTATGCTTGCCATTGTGGCTATCCTACCTGCCATTGCTAATTTATTGGGCATGACCACTGGTTTTGCGCAATTCTTTGGTGGCACATCATTGTTGATTATGGTTGGTGTAGTACTCGACACACTTCAGCAAGTGGAGAGTTACCTGCTCATGCGTCGATACGAAGGTCTGATGAAATCAGGTCGTGTACAGGGACGCGCCGAAACGGTTGCTGCCTGATGTCGGCCAAGAGTAACATGATTTACCTCAGAAGCGATGAGGAACTTGACTTAATAAAGGAGAGTGCTCAGATTCTGGGTAAAGCCCACGCAGAGGTTGCCAAGTTGGTTCGTCCTGGTGTTACGACAAGGGAACTGGATGAGGTTGCTGAAACGTTTATTCGGGATAGGGGTGGCTTTCCATCATTCAAAGGGTTCAATAAATTTCCGGCCTCGCTCTGCATTTCCATCAACGATGTGGTAGTGCATGGATTTCCAAGCCGTTATGAACTACGAAATGGTGATATTATCTCGATTGACTGTGGAGTGCAACTCAACGGTTATCACAGCGATAGTGCCTACACTTACCCCGTTGGCGAAGTAAACCTTTCGGTCAGAAAATTGCTGGCCCGGACAAAAGAGTCTCTTTACTTAGGTCTGGAAAAAGCAATTGATGGGAACCGAATTGGCGATATCGGCTTTGCAATCCAATCCTATGTAGAGCGTTTTGGATACTCCGTTGTTCGGGAACTAGTTGGACACGGGGTTGGAAAAAGTTTACATGAGGCTCCCGAGGTCCCTAATTATGGCAAACGGGGTCAGGGCGTGAAACTAAAAGAGGGTATGGTACTGGCTATCGAACCGATGATTAATTTCGGAAAGAAAGGTATCACTCAGGACAAAGATGGTTGGACAATTCGCACAGCGGATCGGAAACCATCAGCCCACTTTGAACACACTGTCGCAGTACGGAAAGGCAAGGCAGAAATACTGACTACCTTTCAATATATAGAGGAGGTAACGGCCAATACTAGCCTGGCCATTGAGCTTAACAGCCCTGTGGCGGTTTAACACTGAATATGGCGAAGCAGAATTCAATAGAACAGGACGGCGTTATTTTGGAGGCATTATCAAACGCAATGTTCCGGGTAGAACTGGCAAATAAGCATGAGGTAATTGCTCACATATCGGGTAAGATGCGGATGAACTACATCAAGATTCTGCCCGGTGATCGTGTGAAGTTAGAAATGTCGCCTTACGATTTGAGTAAGGCGCGAATTGTGTACCGATACAAGTAAGTTGAGCATTAAAAGTTGGTAGTTAAGAGTTTTGTCTTACCTATTAACTTTTAACGCTTAACGCTTAACTCTTAAAAAGATGAAGGTTAAAGCGTCAATCAAGAAGCGCAGCGAAGACTGCATCGTGATCCGTCGGAAAGGGAAGCTGTACGTGATCAACAAGAAGAATCCCCGTTACAAACAAAGACAAGGTTAATTTCTATGGCACGTATTGCAGGTGTTGATATTCCGGACAAGAAACGTGGCGAGATTTCGCTGACGTACATTTACGGGATCGGTCGGAGTACCGCACAGAAGATTCTGTCAGGAGCTGGTATCAGTTTCGACAAGAAAGCTGGCGAGTGGACAGACGAAGAGTCTAGTGCCATTCGTAATGCGATTACAAACGACGTTAAAGTAGAAGGTGCGCTGCGCTCAGAAGTGCAGTTAAACATCAAGCGTTTGATGGACATCGGTTGCTACCGGGGTCTCCGGCACCGGAAAGGGCTGCCGGTTCGTGGTCAGCATACGAAGAACAACTCTCGGACGCGGAAAGGTAAGCGTAAGACAGTTGCCAACAAGAAGAAAGCAACGAAGTAGTAAAACAGTAGGCAGTTGGCAGTATGTATGGATAAACTGCCCACCGCCACTGATAACTGCCAACTCCAAGAAAAATGGCTCAAGCAAAACGCAAAGACAAGGCGAAAAAGCGCATCGTCGTTGTTGAATCAGTAGGTCAGGTACATATCCGGGCTACATTCAACAATATTATTATCTCGATTACCAATATGAACGGTCAGGTTATATCCTGGGCATCGGCGGGTAAAATGGGCTTTAAGGGTTCAAAGAAAAACACGCCATACGCTGCTCAAACTGCCGCTCAAAACTGTGCTGCCGTTGCCCACGATCTGGGAATGCGCAAAGCAGAAGTGTTTGTGAAAGGACCGGGTGCAGGCCGTGAGTCGGCAATCCGTACCATTCAGAACTCAGGTATCGAAGTAACAACGATCCGCGATTTCACACCGATGCCCCACAACGGCTGTCGGCCACCCAAACGCCGTCGCGTTTAATACGGGTGAATTGAATAAGGTCAGGCGACATTCGGTTGTGTCTGTCCACGTTCCAATCTTATTATTCATTCATTAATGGCACGTTACACAGGACCAAAAGCCAAAATTTCGCGCAAGTTTGGAGAACCTATCTTAGGCCCAAGCAAAGCGCTTCAGAAGAAAAACTATGCTCCCGGAATGCACGGGCGCGGTCGGAAGCGGAAGCAGTCCGAATACGCGGTTCAGTTGCTGGAGAAGCAAAAAGTTAAATATATCTACGGTATTCTTGAGCGGCAATTCCGCGCCCTGTTCCACCGGGCTGCCGTTAAAGATGGTATTACCGGCGAGAACTTGCTCAAATATTGCGAAGCCCGTTTAGATAACACCGTATATCGGTTAGGCATCGCACCAACCCGTCGGGCAGCCCGTCAGTTGGTATCTCACAAACACATCGTTGTTGATGGTGAAGTGGTAAACATCCCTTCGTACTCGCTCAAACCGGGTCAAATCATCAGCGTTCGTGAGAAGTCAAAGTCGTTGGAAGCTGTTACAACCAGCCTTTCAGCTCGCAATGCCAAGCGTTACAACTGGGTTGAATGGGATTCGCTGCAAATGGCCGGTAAGTTTATCACCTATCCTGAACGCGATCAGATTCCAGAGAACGTTAACGAGCAATTGATCGTCGAATTGTATTCGAAGTAATCATCGGGCCGGTAGAACTCCACTTGAGTTCTGCTATCTTTTGAATCTATCGGGTTTCTACTCCATCGGCAGGTGATCTGCTTTAACATAAAAAGGTATGTCCATTTTAGCGTTCCAAATGCCCGACAAGGTTGTGGTTGAAAAAGCCAACGACTTCCACGGCGTATTTGAGTTTAAGCCCCTCGAAAAAGGGTATGGCGTTACGATCGGAAACGCATTACGGCGCATCCTGCTGTCGTCGCTCGAAGGTTACACCATCACGAGCGTAAAGTTTCCAGGCGTGTTGCACGAATTTTCGAACATAGAGGGCGTTGTTGAAGACGTAACGGAGATCATCCTGAACCTGAAAATGGTTCGGTTTAAGAAGATCTCTGATATGATCGATGGCAAAATTACAGTTAACGTCAAGAAACAATCTGTATTGACGGCTGGTGATATTTCAAAATTCAGTGCTTCGTTTGAGGTGTTGAATCCAGGACTGGTTATCTGCCACCTCGATGATACCCGCGAGCTGGAGATGGAAATCTTCGTTGAGAAAGGTAGAGGCTATGTTCCCGCTGATGAACCACGGGCCAATGAACTTCCGTTTGGCCATATTCCAATTGACGCAATTTTTACGCCGATCAAGAATGTAAAATACAGCGTAGAGAACACGCGGGTTGAGCAAAAGACCGACTTTGAGAAATTGATTCTCGATATCGAAACTGATGGCTCAATTCACCCCGAAGAGGCCCTGAAAGGAGCGGCTTATATCCTGATTCAGCACTTCATGCTGTTCTCGGATCAGAACATGACATTCGAAACGACGAAACCAGAGGAAGAAAATGTAGTTGATGAGGAGATGCTGCATATGCGCAAGCTGCTCAAAACCCCGTTGTCAGATCTGGATTTATCAGTTCGGGCTTACAACTGCTTAAAGTCAGCCGATGTTCGGACATTGGGCGAATTAGTTCGTTTGGAGATTTCTGACATGATGAAGTTCCGCAACTTTGGTAAGAAGTCGCTTACAGAACTTGAGCAGTTAGTAGCCGAAAAAGGACTGAACTTCGGCATGGACGTAGTAAAATACAGATTAGACGAAGACTAAAATTTGCTTCAAGTTTCAGGTTTCAAGTTTCCTTCTTTGAAAACTGAAACTTGAAACCTGAGACCTGAAACTACTATAACAATGAGACACGGTAAGAAAGATAATCACTTAAGCCGTACCCATTCGCATCGAGAAGCTATGCTCTCGAACATGGCATCGTCGTTGATCCTGAAAAAACGGATCGAAACGACACTGGCAAAAGCGAAGGAACTGCGGAAGTTTGTGGAGCCATTGCTGACAAAAGCGAAGGACGACACCCACCAAAACCGCCGGATTGTATTCCAAACGCTAACAAGCAAGGAAACAATCAAAGAACTGTTCGGCCCGGTAGCCGACAAAATTGCCACTCGTCCGGGGGGTTACACTCGTATCATCAAATTAGGCAATCGTGCCGGCGACAATGCCGAAACGTGTCTGATCGAACTAGTTGACTTTAACGAAACGCTACTGGCTGCTGCTCAGGAGCAGGCAACAACACGTACGCGCCGGAGCCGCCGTGGTAGCGGAACTACCCGTCAGGATGCTGATACAACTGCTACGGTGGCTGATGCCCCTTATGCTGAAGTGGTAACGGAGGAAACACCGGCTGCTGAGGCTGCAACTGAAGAAGCCCCCGTTGCCGAAGCAACAACAGAAGAAACACCTGCGGCTGACACGCCAACGGCTGAAGATTCGACCGACGAACCGAAGCAAGCTTAATGCAACGGAATTCAACATAGTAAAAAGGGGTTAGCCATTTCGGGTTAACCCCTTTTTTTGGAGCATCAAACCAAAAACACGATTTAACAAGGCAAGACACCGACTATGAAACATACGCAACAGCCCGAAGCGCTACTGGTTTTGCAGGATGGTTCCGTTTATAAAGGATTTGCGCTAGGAAAGCGCGGTACAGCCGGGGGCGAAATATGTTTCAATACTGGCATGACTGGTTATCAGGAGATATACACAGATCCCTCTTACTATGGCCAGGTAATTATCAACACAACCTCGCATATTGGCAACTACGGAGTGCAGCGCAACGCCGAAGAAGAATCGAACGGGGTGAAAATCCGGGGAATGGTTTGCAACTCTTTTTCTCAAATTTATTCCCGTTTTACTGCCGATGGCTCATTGCAGGACTATTTCGAGCGGGCCAATATCGTAGGAATTCACGGAATCGATACCCGGCAGTTGGTTCGTTACATACGGGATAAGGGTGTGATGAACTGTATCATATCGTCTGAAATCCTAGACCCGGCTCAGTTGTTATCGGAGTTACGCAACGTGCCCGATATGGAAGGACTGGAACTTTCGTCAGAAGTTTGTACGCAACAGACCTACGAGTTAGGCAGTGAGTCGGCCACCATAAAAGTAGCTGTTCTGGACCTGGGTGTCAAAACAAGTATTTTGTTGAACCTAACCGACCGAGGAGCCTATTGTAAAGTATTTCCGGCCAAGACGCCCTTTGCTGATGTAGCAGCGTGGAACCCTGACGGTTTTTTTATCTCGAATGGTCCCGGCGACCCAGGAGCAATGCCCTACGCAGTTGAGACGGTGAAGCAGGCTTTAGATACCGATAAACCGCTTTTTGGGATTTGCTTAGGCCATCAGATTTTGTCACGGGCTAGCGGTATCGAAACGTACAAAATGCACAATGGCCATCGAGGTTTGAATCACCCGGTCAAAAACCTTATTACGGGCCTGTGTGAGGTGACTTCTCAAAATCATGGATTTGCGGTGAAGGCCGACGAGGTTCGCGATCACGACAATGTGGAAGTAACACACCTTAACCTGAATGATAAAACCATTGAGGGTATCCGGCGGAAAGATAAACAAGCCTTTTCGGTACAATATCACCCCGAAGCGTCACCGGGTCCACACGACTCACGGTATTTATTCGATGAGTTTGTAAAATTGATGAAATAATTCCCGAACTAACGTCCAGTTTGCTGAAGCAGAACTGAGCAGAACATAAGGCGCAAAGATTTTACAGGTAAAAACTAAATCTTTGCGCCTTCACATTAGAGATCAAACTTTGTGCTTTAGAAGTCTACCGTCTATTATCCAACGTCCATTCACATGCAACTTAACGTCGGCTGTACCCTTCAATTTGATGCACAGGAAGCCACACCTGTGATTTTTATGCTTCGTCCCCGCTCTGGTAGTGGTCAGTGGATTATATCCGAAGAATATGAAATCACTCCCAACGTTCCAGTTACGGAATTTACCGACCGTTACGGCAATTTATGCCAGCGTTTGGTGGCTCCCGTTGGGTCATTTACCGTTCGAACAGCTGCCACCGTACAAACTGACGATGCAATCGACCTAGCTCCCGGTGCACCTTTTGTACCCGTTGAAGATCTACCAGACGATGTACTGCATTTTCTGCTAGCCAGTCGCTATTGCCAGTCGGATCAGTTAAATGATTTGGCTGCCGAGATCGTCGCTAACGTAGAATTGCCTGGTTATGATCAGGTAGAAGCGATTCGACGCTGGATCAACCAGAACGTGACCTATCAATACGGAGTAAGCAATGCCAGCACATCGGCGACCGACACTGCACAGCAGAGAATGGGCGTTTGCCGCGATTTCACCCATCTTGGCATTGCCCTATGCCGTAATCTGAACATCCCGGCTCGAATGGTAGTGGGCTACCTCTACGAGTTGAAGCCGATGGATTTACACGCCTGGTTTGAGGCCTATGTGGATGGCCGCTGGTATACATTCGATGCTACCCAGACAGAACCAAAAGGCAACCGGGTTACGGTTGCCTATGGTCGTGATGCGGCTGATGTTGCATTTACCACTCAGTTTGGACCAATGATGTTGAACCAGATGGAGGTTTGGGTGCGCCAAGGCGAGTAAGAGCTTATCGTCGCCCTTTCCCCCCCCTCCTATTTTCGCCTTTAGAAGCTGTTTCTTCTTTACGCTTCGAACGACCCGATTCGCGAAGACCAGGTGCTTTAGGTTTTTCATTTCGGGAACTACCCCGGCTTGCTGAACCCCGACGGCCCTGACTGCTGTCGCGGCTGTTGGTTGCCACAAAGTCCATATCAGCATCGGAGGCTCGCTTGCCCGTATCGCCAACAAGGGCGAAATCCATGCTCCGTCGGGCGAGGTTAGTTTCTTTCACTTTCACCTGAACGGTATCGCCAAAGGTGTACATCTTTTTGGAACGCCGACCGATAATACGATAGTTGTCTTTATCGAACTCGAAAAAGTCGCTCGACAGATCGCTCATGCGTACAAGGCCCTCGCAACTGTTCTCAGGAATTTCTACAAAAATCCCAAACTCTGTGACTCCTGAAATCACACCGTCGAACACCCGATTGGGGTCCATACGACTCATAAACTCCACTTGCTTATATTTAATACTGGCTCGCTCGGCCTCAGCAGCCGCTTTTTCGCGCTCTGATGCGTGTTTACACTGATCTTCTACCGGCCCGGCATCTACAGACGCTCCTTTATCCAGATAATGTTGCAATAGCCGATGCGCCATCATATCGGGGTAGCGACGAATGGGCGATGTGAAGTGCGAATACCGCCGAAATGCCAGACCAAAGTGGCCAAGATCTTCGGTGCTGTACCGGGCTTTCGACATAGTCCGAACCGCCAGTTGCTGAAGCATATTCTCTTCGGGGCGGCCCTGAATCTGGTCCATAAACGCATTCATTGACCCCGAAATATTATCAGGATCGCTTACATTCAGCTTATAGCCTAGCCGCTTGGCAAAGTCAGAGAACACACGGAGTTTGTCGTCGTCGGGGCTTTCATGAACGCGATAAACCATCGTGTTTTCGTGCCCCTTTCTGGCCATTCCATGCACAAATTCGGCAACGAGTTTGTTGGCAAGCAACATGAACTCCTCAATCAACTTGTGGGCATCTTTACGAATTTTAGGTCGGACAGCTATTGGGATTCCGTTTTCATCCAACTGGAACTTCACTTCAGGCGTCTCAAAGTTGATTGCTCCATTACGGAATCGCTCGGCCCGAAGCTTATAAGCCAGTTGATTCATCAATCGAAGTTCTTCTACGTGATCTCCTGCGCCCAAATCCATAATGTCCTGGGCTTCTTCGTAGGCAAATCGCCGGTCGGAGTGAATTACCGTTCGGCCGAACCATTGCTTTACGACTTTGGCATCGGGGGTCAATTCAAACACGGCTGAGAAAGTCAGTTTGTCTTCGTTAGGTCGGAGTGAACACAAACCGTTTGACAGCTTTTCGGGCAACATAGGAACCACCCGGTCTACCAGATAGACCGAAGTAGCCCGTTTGTATGCCTCATCCTCCAAAGCCGAGCCAGGCAGCACATAATGCGTTACGTCAGCAATGTGGACCCCTATTTCGTAGTTGCCGTTGGTTAAATAATCAATCGACAGGGCATCATCAAAATCTTTCGCATCAACAGGGTCGATGGTGAAGGTGGTGACAGGGCGAAAATCGCGCCGTTTGGCAATTTCGGCGGCCGGGATATTGGTTGGAATACGCTCGGCATCATCTTCAACGCCTTTAGGAAAATCGTTGGGCAAACCGAATTCAGCCAGAATAGCGTGCATTTCGGTATTGTTCTGCCCAGCCATACCCAATACGGTAACGACTTCTCCTTCGAGTGTATTTTTTCCGCTAAGGTCTTCAGGGTATTTAGTCAGACGAACAATTACTTTCTCGCCCTGCTTAGCCCCCCCAATTTTATCACCGGGAACATAAACTTCTTCGTAAATGCGTTTGTGATCGGGCTGTACATAAGCGTATTTACCCCAAACGTCGATAGTGCCGACCAATTCAGTACGGCCCCGCTCCACAATCTGAACAATCTTGCCCTCCTGCCGCCGGATCGCCGGACCGCGACCTGACTGACGAATTCCACCCCTATCGACCCGTCGAACCGATCCGTCGCTGAACTTAATCAAGCGGACTTTGTCACCGTCGATGGCGCCACCCATATCATCTGCTGATACCCAAATATCGTCGTCGCGATCACGAGCAACACCAATCACCCGGTCAGGAATTACGTACGCAAACTTTTCATTGACGTGCTCGACCGTTCCAGTGGTGGTGGCAACGTCGTCGTTAGCCTGGTAAGTGCCGTCGGCAAGGCGCAATAAGCGACCTTCGTCGGTCAGTTCTCCAACAAGACCATGAATAATCAATTTCATTTTTCGGTCGCCGACCCCGAAGTGGTCCATAACCTGCTGTTGCGCATACGACGACTCACGGTGCGACGGCCCGGTATTAATTTCAAAAAAGGCAGCAATATCAGCTTTTAACTCGTCTATGAAGGAGTCCGTATTTCCTAAGCGGGGTTCTTTGATCCGGCGATCGGGGGTTCCTTGCTCCCTTGCCCGACCACTGGCTGCCCGTGCAATGCTCGGACGAACCGCTCCCGCTATTGGAGTCGCTGATGGTCGGGTAGAATCATTTTGTTTTGGTTTTTTACTTCTCATTTTTTGTGTGAATGGAGACTGTACTTTATTTGTTCATGATCCATTCTTTATCATTCGTGTAGGATGCCTTCCAGCCCACCGAGGGCAGGAATTGGCACTAAATAGACTTTGACAATACTGTCGGGGACAAATCGGACCGCTGAAGCGGATGAATTTTTTATCAAAAATCTGATTATCAATAAAATAACTCACCCAGAATTCATTATTCAGGTGAAACACATCGGGCATTACGGTCTCAACTATTTCGTGGGCACCCGGCTCTATTTGTGTAAAAAAAATGCCGGAGTGTGGACGTTTTTTGTGATGCATCACTTTTTGCACCGTAGCCTTGTGAGGTTACAAATACGGTATGGATTGGCGCACTATTTCGATTAACGAGAAACACCTGCCAGTCGAACCCATTAACCTCATTCAATTTTCGAGCCACAACAACGTGTATGCCCTCAACGGGTAAAAAGGGAATGTCTTTCTTCATGCGTCAACTAATTCCATGTCAAATAGGGTCGCCAGATGAATTTTGGCCCGGTTTGCAACCTCTGTTAAATCAACGGGATGCCCCAACTCAGCCGCCATTGATGTTACGGCTTTATCAGTGATTCCACAGGGCACAATATGTCCAAAATAACTCAAATCAGTATTCACGTTCAGCGCGAAACCGTGCATCGTTACCCAGCGGCTCGCTTTAACGCCCATCGCGCATATTTTTCGGGGCACTCCACCCACTCCACCCACTCCACCTGCTTGGGCTTTGTAGTCTAACCAAACTCCCGTCAGCCGGTCAATCCGGCCTGCTGCGATTCCGTAGTCAGCCAGTGTTCTGATAATTCCTTCTTCTAATAACCGCATATACCGGTGAATGTCAGTGAAAAAGTTGTCCAGATCCAGAATTGGGTAGCCCACTAACTGGCCGGGACCATGATACGTAATATCGCCCCCCCGATTGATGCGGTGATACGTAGCCCCAATAGTTTTTAGGAAATCTTCGTTGGCCAGCAGGTTGCTTTCGTGGCCGCTTTTACCGAGCGTATAAACGTGTGGATGCTCGCAAAACAACAGATAATTGGCGGTAGAAAGTTGCTCTTCGACCGAACGACCCCGATTGACTACTTTCCGGGCTACTGTATCAGCAAAAATCCGCTCCTGCTGATCCCAAGCTTGCTGATACTCAACGAGCCCCCAATGTTGTACCTGTACTTGCTTATTCACTCGAATAATGATTGCTTTACTTTCACAACAGTAAAACCCCCACAGACGTTCGAGTTTGTAAGTAAGACAGCTCGTTTGGAGAGCTACCCTACTTAATCACCCACCGCAATGGCACAACATAATGAGTTTGGTAAGCAGGGCGAAGAAGAAGCCATGCATTATCTACAGAACAATGGCTACCAGGTTCTGGAGCGTAACTACCGCTATCAGCACGCCGAGATAGACCTGATTGCTCAAAAGGGCAAAATGATAATCTTTATAGAAGTAAAAGCCCGAAGCAGCACAGCGTTCGGCAATCCAGAGGAATTCGTGTCATACACGAAAGTTCGCTTGGTAAAGAAAGCCGCCGAACATTACATCTTTGCCAAAGACTGGCAGCACGATGTCCGGTTCGACATCGTGGCTATTGTGCGCACTGGGGGTGAACTGAAGGTGAAGCACATTGAGGATGCGTTTTATTGAGTCTACGCAACCAGCTCCATCCTCAGCATCTCTTCTGGCAGTTTTATCTTCTCCAGTAGCTTATCTTCCAGCATATCAGCCCAGGTTTTCATGTAGGTCACTACATCGTCGCGGACGTTGTGCTTTAGATGGCGTTGCTCTACCGGAAGGCGTAAGAGTACGGCCCGATCATCTAGTTTTTCGAGGTGCTTAAGATCTTCAAGCATCAATCCGGCGTTGATCATCTCATTGATAACCAGATCGATGGGCATGGAGCTGGTAGGACAATAGTCGTCAACCTGCTCGTTCCAGTCGCCATAACGTTGCATAGCATAGCGGTGAATTTGATCTTTGCTCAACTTGGTCAGCTCCTGGGCCAAATTGCCGCAATTACACCCCCCCATGTGTCCCCACTGGTAATGGGCGCCTTTTTTCAGGTTGCGGGCCGTTTGGCGAAGGGCTTCAATCAGTTCAAGATTTGGTCGTGCCATGTCAGTGAGCAGTTAACAGCGATCAGTTAGTAGTGATTAGTTGGCTAACGGCTTGTCAGGTAAAAATGTTTGCTAATCCGTCTATCACCGAACAAGTTCCATTAAATCCTTGTCGTTGACTTCTTTGCGAATGTCAGCCATATCGAGAAAACGGTTGTAGATACCGTCGAGCGTAGGTTTGTCGTAGCGGTAACCCAGTATTTCGAGCCGATGCTTGAGCGCGTGCCGCCCCGAACGGGCTGTCAACACAATCAGCGACTTGTCGACACCTACATCAACCGGATTCATAATCTCATAATTTTCGGAGTGTTTCAGAAAACCGTCCTGGTGAATGCCCGACGAGTGCGCAAATGCATTCCGGCCCACAATGGCCTTGTTAGCCTGCACTGGCATCCGCATCATTTCTGATACTAACTGGCTCACTGGGAACAAGCGCGTTGTATCAATACCCGTTTCAAACCCAAGTTCTTTGTGTACTTTGAGCGCCATTACCACTTCTTCGAGTGAAGTGTTTCCTGCCCGCTCACCAATACCATTCATGGTCACTTCTACCTGCCGCGCACCGTTCATAATGCCCGCCAGGGTGTTGGCCGTAGCCAAGCCCAGATCGTTATGGCAATGAATTGAAATCATGGCTTTGTCGACGTTTGGCACACAGTTATAGATGTGTTTAATTTTCTCACCGTACTCTCCTGGTAGGCAATAGCCCGTTGTATCAGGAATATTCACGACAGTGGCACCCGCAGCAATAACAGCTTCGGTAAGACGACACAGAAATTCGAGGTCAGCGCGTCCTGCATCTTCGGCATAAAACTCTACATCCTCAACGTAACGCCGGGCGTGCTTTACGGCATCAACGGCTTGCTCCAGAATAGCCTCACGACTACTGTTGAATTTGTTCTTGATGTGAATATCCGATGAGCCAATTCCTGTGTGAATTCGTCCGCGCTTAGCCATTTTCAAAGCCTCACCTGCGGCATCAATATCGCCTTTAACGGCTCGTGACAGCGCACAGACCGTTGGGCGAGTTACAGCTTTGGAAATCTCAACGACCGACCGAAAATCTCCGGGACTTGAGATAGGAAACCCGGCTTCGATAATATCAACGCCGAGTCGTTCCAATTCAATGGCGACCACTACTTTTTCTTCCGTCGTTAACTGACAACCGGGTACTTGTTCACCATCGCGAAGGGTTGTGTCGAAAATGTAAATGCGCTGACTCATTGATCGTTAGGGATAATAAAATGGACTATTGGCGTAAAAAAGGCCCGTTTCAGTTAGAAATGGGCCTTTAGTATGTGAACAAAACGTTCCCTCTTAGGCCCATTTACGGGTCAGTAGCAGTTGCTTATTGCCAAGAAGGTAGCTTCTATTTTTCATTGCGAAATTTCGCTAGTGGCGTAATTACACCACAAAAATAAGGGAACTAATCAAACGACCAAACCTTATCTACAATTTTATTAGGCTAAATGCGCCAGTACCTGATCGCCCATTTGATTCGTGTTCAACAGTTTATCAGAAGCCGTATCAGCATTAGCAATATCGCGCGTGCGGTAACCGTCTTTTAATACGGCATCAATAGCAACAATAACAGCATTTGACTCTTCTTTCATGCCAAATGAAATGTCGAGCATCAGGGCAACCGACAGAATTGACGCCAACGGATTAGCCACACCTTTGCCGGTTATGTCGTGAGCCGAACCGTGAATAGGTTCATAAACGCCCGTACTATCACCTACTGAAGCCGAAGCCAGCATACCCATCGACCCGGCAATCTGCGATGCTTCGTCCGTTAGAATATCACCGAACAAATTGCCCGTTACGACCACATCGAACCGCTTCGGATCTTTGATCAGCAACATAGCCGCTGAATCAACGAATTGGTGTTCGGTTTCTACGTCCGGGTATCGCTTGGCTACTTCCTGCACCACTTCTCGCCATAGTCGGCTGCTTTCCAAAACATTAGCCTTGTCAACTGAACACAGTTTACTTCGCCGGGTCCGGGCTGCTTCGTAGGCTTTCACAGCGATACGTTCTATTTCGTACCGATGATAAATCATTAGATCAGAAGCCGTGTTGCGGTCGTCGGAGCGGGTTTTCTCCCCGAAATACACATCGCCGGTCAGCTCACGGAAGAAAAGGATATCAGCCCCGCGCAGAATTTCAGGCTTAATGCTCGATGCGTCGAGAAGTTCATCGAAAAGTTTAATAGGGCGCAGGTTAGCATATAAGCCTAGCTCTTTCCGCATCTGTAACAATCCTTGTTCAGGTCGTACTTTGGCCGACGGATCATTATCGTATTTCGGATGACCTACCGCACCAAATAAAACGGCATCGGCGGCCCGCATTTTAGTCAGGGTTTCGGCGGGTAGTGGCAAGCCGGTAGCCTCAATAGCAACGTGGCCAATCAGGGCCTCGTCGTACGTGAATTCATGACCAAATTTTTTGGCAATAGCTTCCAGTACCTGCTTGCCAACGGTGGTTACTTCGGCCCCGATACCATCGCCGGGAACCACGAGAATGTGTTTGTTTGCCATTAATCTAAAGTGTTCAGCATTTTTTGGGTTGCCTTGATCGCTGATACGGTTTGATCAGAATCGAGGCCCCTCGTTTTGAATTCGTGATTTTTCGACTTCCAGGTGATAATTGTTTCACATAGGGCATCGGTGCGCCCACCGGTCGGAATGCGCACGGCATAGTCAGTGAGCATGGGCAGTGTCATTTTTTTGCGACTGTAGATTTTCTTCAACGCATTCATAAATGCATCGTACTGCCCATCGCCCTGCGCGCTTTCTTCAAACGATTCGTCGTCGACCCTTACCCGGAGTGTGGCCGATGGTTTCAGGTCTTTCGAGTGCGTCAGTACATAATTGAGTACCTCAACCCGAGAAGCCACGGCATTGGTATTCAGCACGTCAGCAATAACATAAGGCAAATCTTCCCGTGTGACCACTTCTTTCAGATCGCCTAGTTCAATAACTCGCTGCGTTACTTTTTTCAAATCATCGTCTGACAACTGAATACCCAGTTCACGCAAGTTATTTTCGATGTTGGCCTTACCCGACATTTTACCGAGGGCGTAGCTCCGCTTACGACCAAAACGTTCGGGTAGCAGGGCATTGAAATACAAGTTGTTCTTCTTGTCGCCGTCAGCGTGAATACCAGCCGTTTGGGTAAAAACATTGTCGCCTACCACGGGCTTGTTGTCGGGAATCCGAAGCCCCGAAAACGTCTCAACAATCTTACTGACTTTATACAGTGATTTCTCCACTACGCCCATCCGCAAATCGGGCATAAAATCACGTAAAACCGCGATGGTACTAGCCATCGGTGCATTACCCGCCCGTTCGCCTAAGCCATTAACAGTTAGGTGAATGCCATGGGCTCCAGCCCGGATAGCTTCCATAACGTTGGCTACGCCAAGATCATAGTCGTTGTGGGCGTGGAAATCGAAGTGCAGGCTTGGGTAACGGCTCACCAACTGACTCACAAATGAGTAGCTCTCAGCGGGAGTCAACACGCCCAATGTATCGGGAAGTAGTACCCGGCGAATAGGCTGCGTCTGCAGAAAGTCTACATACTGAAGTACATAGTCGGGGGAGTCGCGCATACCATTACTCCAGTCTTCCAGATAAACATTAACCTGGATTCCGGCTGATTTTGCCCCACAGATTACCTGCTGAATGTCGGAAAAATGGGCGTCGGGCGTTTTCTTGAGCTGATGCGTCAAATGGTTCAGCGAGCCTTTTGTCAGCAGATTCATTACAGTTGCGCCCGATGCCTTCATCCAATCGAGCGAGGCTTGACCATCTACGAAGGTGAGCACTTCAACTTTGTCGAGTAAGCCCACATTGGCAGCCCAACGGGTAATTTGCTGTACAGCCTCCAGTTCGCCTGGCGACACCCGTGCCGAAGCCACCTCTACCCGATCTACCTTCACTTCAGTGAGTAGTAACTGAGCCAGCGCTAGTTTTTCAGACGCCGAAAACGATACCCCGCTGGTTTGTTCACCATCGCGGAGCGTCGTGTCCATAATTTCAATATAACGTTTTTTGGTCATGGGTCATTTGCTGCGCGTCATTAGTCATGGGGAGGCTATTATTGGAATCATCCCAAGCAAGATCTAAATCGTTCGGCTCTACATTATAATCTATGACTGGCTCGCTAACTGTATAGCTTGAAATTCCAGGCTGCTTACCTAAAGTTCTCAGGTAAGCGTTGAGCTTCCTGCCTAACAAATCGATTTCAACGTCAAAAGCATAGTATTCATCATTTGACATGAGTCTTCGACGCTTCGTTTTGTCTAACCAAGTCCTTGTTTCGAGTAATGACCCGCGCGCGATGCAGCAGAAATGAATATTTTCTTTGAAATGATACCTCCCAAAGCCCTCACTGATATTCGCTGTAACCGAATCTGCCGATCGAACCACTTGTTTCCCGATAGTATCTTTAGCGAAGTTTTTCCATTTTGCCACGATTGCCCAGACCTTCTCGCCCAAGTCCATTGCTAATTGGTAAATCTGTAGATCGTTAATTCCCGTTGTTGGACATTTGCTGGCATTATTAGTTCTCAGATGCTGAAGCGATCAGTCAAATGGCTAATGACGCGCGGCAAATGACCAATAACTATGTTAAAACGGTCTCGTTTCGGCAAAAACTTCTATTTCCTGTCTCATCGACAGCAGATAGTCGATGTCGTCGTAACCGTTGGTGAGGTTATCCTTTTTATAGCTGTTGATAGCAAATGATTCGCTGTCGCCCGTTGCCAGCAGCGTGATGGTCTGTTCGGGAAGGTTCACTTCCAGTTCGGTGCTTGGGTCAGCGTCAATGGCTGCGAAGATCTTTTCGAGAAACTCGGGGCTCACCTGCACCGGCAAGAGACCGACATTCAACGAGTTACCCCTGAAAATATCAGCAAAGAAACTTGATACAACGCAACGAATGCCGTAATCGTAGAGCGCCCAGGCTGCATGCTCGCGGCTCGATCCACTACCGAAATTTTTACCTCCCACCAGGATCTTTCGGGGCGACTGTTCGGCTGAATAGATTGGGTTGTTGAGCACGAAATCGGCCTTCGGCGTATTGTCGTTATTGTACCGCCAGTCGCGGAAAAGGTTGTCGCCGAATCCGACACGTTCGGTGGCTTTCAGGAAGCGGGCGGGAATAATCTGGTCCGTGTCAACATTCTCGATAGGCATCGGAATGGCACTGCCGTGTAGTATAGTGAATTTATCGTAAGCCATAATCGAGTTACATTAATTGACGGGGGTCGGTTACAACGCCGGTTACGGCGGCAGCAGCTGCTACGAGCGGGCTGGCCAGCAAGGTGCGGGCACCTGGTCCCTGACGGCCTTCGAAGTTGCGGTTTGAGGTCGAAACGGCGTATTTGCCGGCCGGAACTTTGTCTTCGTTCATGGCCAGGCAAGCCGAGCAACCGGGCTGACGAAGTTCAAATCCGGCCTGGTTTAGTACGTCCAGAATGCCTTCATCCTTAATCTGCTTTTCTACAATGTGTGAACCCGGAACCAGCCACGCTGTTACGTTATCGGCTTTTTTGCGACCTTTCACTATGGATGCAAATGCCCGAAAATCTTCGATACGACCATTGGTACAGCTGCCCAAAAATACAAAGTCAATAGGTTTGCCAATCATATTTTCGTTTTCGGCAAAACCCATGTATTGCAACGATTTCTGGTAGCTCGCTCCGCCATCTTTCATGGTCGCCCCCAGCGGAATTTGCTTCGTTACACCCGTTCCCATACCGGGGTTAGTACCATAAGTGATCTGCGGTTCGATGTTGGCTGCTTCAAAAGTCAGGTCAAGGTCATAGGTAGCTCCCTCGTCTGTTTTGAGCGTTTGCCAGTACGGAACAAGTTTGTCCCATTGTTCGCCTTTAGGGGCTAACTCACGACCATTCAGATAATTGAGCGTTGTATCATCAGGAGCAACCATACCGCCCCGTGCCCCCATTTCGATGCTCATGTTGCAGACCGTCATACGGCCTTCCATGGTCATGTTGGCAAACACATCGCCAGCATACTCAACAAAATAGCCAGTGGCTCCGCTGGCCGAAATCTGTGAAATAATATACAGAGCAACGTCTTTTGGTAACACTGCTTTGCCCAGCGTTCCATTTACGGAAATCCGCATTTTCCTGGGTTTAGGCTGCATGATACACTGAGTTGCCAATACCATCTCTACCTCCGATGTACCAATACCAAAGGCAATAGCACCAAACGCGCCGTGGGTTGAGGTGTGCGAATCGCCACAAACGATCGTCATTCCGGGCAGGGTAATACCATTTTCGGGGCCAACAACGTGGACAATCCCATTTTTCTCGTGGCCCAGGCCCCAATGCGAAATATTGTATTTGGCACTATTCCGTTCCAGTGCATCCAACTGATTAGCCGACAGTGGGTCGGCTACCGGCAAGTGCTGGTTCAGGGTAGGGGTATTGTGGTCGGCCGTAGCAAAGGTGCGTTCCGAAAACAACACGGGTGCGTTGCGACCTTCAAGGCCTAAAAAAGCGACTGGGCTGGTTACTTCGTGGATAAAATGGCGGTCGATAAACAACACATCGGGGCCATCGTCGACATGCCGGATGACGTGCGCATCCCACACTTTATCAAATAAGGTTTTTGGGGTACTCATTATTACGGTTTTTTATGTCTGCAAAATTGAGAAAATCTCATGGTTGGGACATCCTGTCATTCGTCCACTAAATAGCGATTTTAGTTCAAACTGCTCGTTTAGGCGTAAAACCGTATTGTGATTTATAGGCTTTGATGAAATGTGATACACTCTCATAGCCAATTTCCATGCTTACTTCTGACACATTTTTATCCGTATTCCGAAGTAGAAACTGAGCATGTTCGAGCCGTTTCCGACGAATCCACTGGCCGGGCGACGTGTGAAAATGCTCCTTAAAATCCCGTTTAAAAGCCGACAAGCTTCGTCCTGACAAACGTGCCAATTCATTCATTGACAATGGCTTAAGTAAATACGTACTCATCAAAAAGTCGAGATCAGTTTTCTGGCCTTCGTAGATATACCAAAGCATGGCTCGCAGTTGGCCTGTTGAATCCAATTCGAGTAAGTGCAACAATAACTCTTGGAATTTGAGCCGCAGTAGTTCATTCAGAAATGGAGTCCTGGCCCCAAAATAGGGCAGCAGTGACTGTATAAAGGTGGTAAATGTAGGCGATGACGACAGGGAAAGAATGAGCGAATCGGGCAATGACGGGACGACAATTGCCTCGTTCTTTACCTGAAAGATGGTCAGGTGCTGATTCACAAACTCCTTAAGCATCTTCTCATTCACGAAAAACACCAGGCTTTTGTAGTTCGCGTCGATGGACTCATTCATCGAGTAGCACCCTCGCTGGAAAAACAAAATCTGTCCTTTCGATACGTGTAGTTCCTGGGTGGGTGAACTAAACTTTTTCTCGCCTTCCAGCACCACAATCACGGCGTGTTCCTCAAAAAAAACCTCATTCCGTTCGGGGTATACGTCACTGCGGTAGGCCACAAACGTCATTTCCGATGCATCGCGATCCGACGTTTCGGAACGCCGAATATTCAGCGATTGAAACTGATTGGGCAGAATGGAAGACGGAACGCGTAGCATGAGGCATCTAAAACGCTCAAATCAAAAATTCAAACAACGCAGGCTTGTCGTTGATGTACTCGAACTGGATTTTGGCAGTCTTCATACGCTCAATTAGTGGCTCAAAGTCTTCGCGCTTTTTAAGCTCAATACCAACGAGCGCTGGCCCACGTTCCCGGTTTGTTTTCTTGGAATAATCAAACATGGCGATGTCATCGGTGGGCCCCAGTACTTCGCTGAGGAACTCACGCATGGCACCTGCCCGCTGGGCAAAGCGGATAATAAAATAATGCTTTAAGCCTTCGTAGAGTAATGAACGCTCTTTGATCTCTTCAGTCCGGGTAATGTCATTATTACCGCCACCAACCAGGCAAACTACGTTTTTACCTTTAATTTCGTCCTTCAAAAAGTCTAAAGCGGCAATACTTAACGCTCCCGCTGGTTCGGCAACAATAGCCTCTTCGTTATAGAGTTGCAGAATTGTGGTGCAGACCTTGCCTTCCGGCACCAGAATTACGCGGTCAAGATTTTGGCGACAAATCTCGAAGGTCGTGTCGCCTACACGCTTGACGGCTGCGCCATCCACAAACTTGTCGATTTCGTCCAGCGCGACAACGTGTCCTTCGTCTATCGAAACCTTCATCGACGGCGAACCAAGTGGCTCAACACCGATGAGTTTTGTTTTGGGACTGAGTTGCTTGAATACAGTAGAAACACCCGAAGCCAGCCCTCCCCCACCAATGGCCATCAGCAGGTAGTCGATTTTGAAGTTGGAATCTTTGAAGATCTCCAGCCCCACAGTTCCCTGACCTTCCATCACCAGCACATCGTCGAACGGGTGGACGAATGTACTTTCGTGAGTTTTTACGTATTCGGTGGCCGCATAGTAGGCATCATCGTAGGTGTCGCCAACCAGCACAACCTCTACAAACTCCTTTCCAAACAGATTTACCTGCTTTACTTTCTGATTTGGCGTGGTGGTAGGCATAAAAATGATCCCTTTCACACCCATTTTTCGACAGGCATACGCCAAGCCCTGGGCGTGATTTCCTGCACTGGCACACACAACACCTTTGGCCAAAGCCTCCTTTGGCAGAGCAGCCATTTTGTTGTAAGCTCCCCGAATTTTGTAGGACCGAACTACCTGCAAATCCTCCCTTTTCAGAAAAATGTTGGCCCCATATCGTTCCGACAAATTCAGGTTTTCCTGTAAAGGCGTGTGGGTAGCAATACCCCGAAGGCGGTCGGCAGCGAGGTAGATGTTGTCGAGATCGGGAAGGGTAATGTATTTTTCGGTATCTACCATAAATTTTTGCCACAGTCGGGGGCGCCGAAACAGTTATACAAAGATAACGCGGAGCTGTACAGAGAAATTCTTCAAGATCTCCGTATAACTCGCGCCCCGGCGTACCGGTGTTTCCTTTGTGTATCTCTGTGTCTAAAATATTAACTCCGCTCAGGGCGCAGATTCCGCACCGCAGCACCAGCCTGCCACATTTCAGACTCGCGGAGTTCGCTCAATTCAACTTCAAGTTTCCCGCGGTAGTCGGGTTGCGAGTTACGGGTGATGCTAATTTCAGCCTGCTCCTGGGTTTTTACCGAGTTGTACAGTTGCTCGAAAACAGGTTTGGTAGCATCACGGAAGGGCTTCCACCAGTCGAGAGCACCGCGCTGAGCTGTTGTCGAACAGTTGGCGTACATCCAGTCCATTCCGTTTTCAGCCACGAGCGGCATCAACGATTGCGTCAGTTCTTCCACCGTTTCGTTGAACGCTTCAGAAGGGCTGTGACCGTTAGCCCGCAATACTTCGTACTGAGCGGCAAAAATACCCTGAATAGCCCCCATCAACGTACCCCGTTCACCCGTCAAATCCGACGTTACTTCTTTATAAAAATCGGTTTCGAACAGGTAACCTGAACCAACCCCAATCCCCATTGCAATACATTTTTCGCGAGCATGCCCACTCGCGTCCTGATAGATGGCGAAGCTAGAGTTCAACCCTTTACCTTCTACAAACATCCGGCGTAACGAGGTACCGGAGCCTTTCGGAGCTACCAGGAATACGTCTACATCGGCAGGAGGAATGATACCCGTTTTCTCTTTGTACGTCACACCAAAACCGTGCGAGAAATACAGCGACTTACTGGGTTTCAGAGCAGCTTTTACCGTTGGCCACAATTCAATCTGAGCCGCATCTGACAACAGGAAGCAAATGATTGTACCACGCTCCAAAGCCTCTTCGATCTCGAACAGGGTTTCGCCGGGAACCCAACCATCGGCTACAGCCTTGTCGTACGTTTTACCTTTCCGCTGACCAACAATTACGTTAAAGCCATTGTCGCGCATATTGAGCGACTGACCAGGACCTTGTACACCATAGCCAATGACGGCGATAGTCTCGTTGCTAAGTACGTCAAGGGCTTTGTCAAGAGGAAATTCTTCACGGGTTACGACGTTTTCGACCGTGCCGCCGAAGTTAATTTGTGCCATGCTAGATACTATATTTAAGTTGTAAAAAATTAGTGGTTTTCCATGCGGTTACAACAAGTCGGGATAAGCTATGCAAACAATAGCCGCCCTTTTGGTTTGGGTATCTCACGACCCAACGATTGCGCCGTTTCGATCCATTCCCGGATGATTACTTCAGCATTTGCCAGTGCTTCCTGATACGTTTCGCCATCCGCTAAACAGCCTGATAGTTCGGGGACATCGGCAATGAAGGCATTGTCTTCGTTGCTCCAGTAAATGATTATTTCGTATTTAGGAGTCATTGTCGTCAACGTCAAGCTTATAGTTAATAACTAGGTTTCGTACTTGCTTCACCTGATAAGGTTTCGCCTTACCCTGCTTTGGCTGAATGTTGATAATCTCATCAATTCCTGTTTTTGAGTAAATGTGATGGCTCGAACTAATACGTTCATCAAACCCAAGGGTCAAAATTAAGCTACGTAATTCGTCGAAACTGAAATTCCCATCCGAGGTTCCGCGTAGCAGTTTGAGCAGCAATTTCTCAAATTTCCCCATTAAGTCTTGCTACAAGTAATATGCCCACTCCGCTTCGGGCAGGTACTCGACCAGGCCCTGCTCAGTTTTGCCAACAGCAACCCGCCCCGACCGAACAAACTCAAGAATTTCGTGTTGAGGCCGGACATAGGCGAAAAATTCAAAAATCTCATCCTCCGTTCCGGTTTTCTCAATTACTACGTAGTCAAGTCCCCAATACACGACCCAGGCTTTGTACTTTTTATTGATTATTTCGACGTCAAGGGTTTGCCCCCCTAATGGTGTCGAGATTTTGAACAAAGCAATTTCGTTGAACACGATCTCGTCGTTGAGATAGCCAAATACAGCCAACACCTCCACGATTTTACGAATCTGCCGAACGAGTTTTTCGACTTCGTCCCGCGATTCGTGTTTAATCACGATAGTAAACCGCGATACCCCTTTTCGTTCGGTTTCCGATACGGTCAGGCTCTCGATGTTTACGCGCCGACGCGTAAAAATAATCGTGATCCGGTTAAGTAATCCGATGGTATTCGACGTGAAAACGCAGATAGTGTACGTGGTCATGATAGTCTTATTTGCGAAACGGAGGCTCCGGAGGGAACCATCGGGAATACATTTTCCTCTTTTTCAACAATGACTTCGAGTAGGTATGGTCCCTTGTAGGCCAGCATTTTATCGAGCGAATCCGACAAGTTATCCCGTTCGGTACAGGTATGTCCGTCCATACCAAAGCCCTGTGCAATCATAATAAAATTGGGGTTCTGTAACTCTACAAACGAGTAGCGACGATCGTGGAAAAGCTGTTGCCACTGCCGCACCATACCCAGAAAATTGTTGTTCAGGATAATGGCCTTCACGGGTTGCTTGTTTTGCACGATGGTTCCTAATTCCTGCAATGTCATCTGAAAACACCCGTCTCCGATAATGGCCACTACCTGCCGGTCGGATGCCCCAACCTGAGCGCCAAAAGCAGCCGGCAGTGCAAAGCCCATCGTACCCATTCCACCCGATGTGACAAGGCTATTTGGTCGTTTAAATTGGTAATAGCGAGAGGCCATCATCTGATGCTGCCCTACATCGGTGACAAGCACGGCCTCGCCGTTGGTCTTGCGCGAGAGCATGTCGATCACTTCGGCCATGCGGATTTTGCCCTCTGTACTGCTCAGTTCCGGCTCCGTAATTTTCTCGTACTCAATGGCATCATACTTCTTGAACTCATTGCGCCAAACGGTATGGTCATTCTCATGAACAAGCGGCAATAACGCTTTCAGGCACTCTTTGGCATCTCCCACTAAGGGCGCGTGCGCTTTGATAATCTTGTCAATTTCAGCCGGGTCAATCTCGATATGCACCACTTTGGCTTGCCGGATATATTTACTGGCATCGCCCGTCACGCGGTCATCGAATCGCATCCCGATGGCAATAATCACGTCGGCCTGATCGGTCAGCACGTTGGGGCCGTAGTTGCCGTGCATTCCGAGCCAACCCACATAAAGCGGGTGATCGGTCGAAATGGTCGATTGCCCAAGGAGCGTAGTGGCTACTGGAATGCCTGTTTTCTCGGCAAATGCTTGTAATTCGGCTTCGGCTTTGGCGATCTGCACGCCGTGTCCTGCAAAAATGTATGGCCGTTTTGCTTCGTTAATAAGCTTGGCCGCTACTTCTAATTGATCAACTTTAGGGGTTAAACGTGGTCGGTAGCTGATGATATTCTGGCACTTTTCATACACAAACGGCTCCGTCATCATCTCCAACTGCGCCGATTTAGTCATGTCGAGCAGCACCGGGCCAGGCCTCCCCGACTGGGCAATATAAAATGCTTTGGCTACAATCTCCGGCACCTCGTCGGCACTGGTAATCTGGTAGTTCCACTTGGTAATGGGCATGGTTACGCCCATTACATCAGCCTCCTGAAAAGCATCGGTTCCCAATAATTTTTTTCCTACCTGACCCACAATGCACACCATGGGCGTAGAGTCGATAAGCGCATCGGCAATGGCCGTGACGAGGTTGGTTGCCCCCGGCCCCGACGTAACAAGGCACACGCCTGCGCGGCCCTGCATTCGGGCGTAGCCCTGCGCGGCATGACCGGCTCCCTGCTCGTGACGCACCAGAATGTGGTTAATACGATCCTGAAAGTCATACAGGGCATCATAAACGGGCATAATGGCCCCGCCGGGATAGCCAAAAATGGTATCGACTTCTTCGGCTACAAGCGCACGCATGAGGGCTTCCGAGCCGTTGATATAGGTTATGGCCGGTTCGATGGTTTTCGGCTTTTCAATAGCGACCGCTTCCATAGGGTTGGTGCGTTTTAGTTTTTATTTTTTCGTGGCAATCAAAATTCCCGTTGACCAGGCCATTTTGACAATTTGCAAATCGGCCTGGCTTTCCAGTTCGGCAACGAGTTTGGTAACGTTATCTTCGTGTCCTTCGGGCCAGTTTGGCTGGGGTAGCATATCGTCGATCACGTACAGACCACCAACGGCTAACGAACCCAAAGCCGCATCAAGATTCGCATATTTTCCGGGCCACGCATCGGCAAAAATCAGGTCGAATTTCTGTTCCTGATTGTCGTCTAACCATTGTCCCGCATCCGTACACAAAAGACTCAATCGTTTATCATCGCCCAGAATATTATCTGCTACCGACTGGTAACGTGCTTCATTATCAATGGATAACAACAATGAATCAGCATCCATACCGGCCAATAGCCAGGCTGTTGCCAGCCCCGTCCCCGTTCCAATCTCCAGCACATTGGCTTTTGGTTTCGATCTAACCAGCGTCTGCAACAATGCCCCCGTCTGCAAATCGGAGGGCATCGAAAACCGAATCGACTTGCTGGCGGTTTCGATGGCCGCAAAGCCTTTGGGGAGTATGTGAACGTCGTCGTTGTACATTATCTATCAGGCATTTAAACTCTGGCATTTAAGACCTTGTATCTTTTCAAAATCACTGTCGTTTGTGGACAGCAATGTAAAGTCGTGAACCATTGCCGTAGCCGCAATAATAGCATCGGGCAGTTTGACACTTTTATGATGCCGACGAAGGCGAACGGTTTGCAGAATCACTTCCTCTGAAAGTGGAACAACGATCGAATCATTGACAATACTACGGACAACTGCCTCCACCACTTTGTTACCAGGTATCCAACTTAGCAATTCTATCCGGGTAACAACCGACAGAAGACTCTCTTGACCAACGATGCGCTCGAAAAATAGATAAGGTTCTGCGGCCAGCCGCTGGGTAATGTAGTAGCTGTAAGCAGATGTATCAATCAAATATCTCTCCCCCATTCGTTCCTCATTGCGTCTAATTCGGTAAGCATTCTGTCAATTTCTTCAGTAGGTAAATCAGCAAACTTGCTCCCAAACCGAGTTAAGTCTGTTTTGGGTTTTACAACTGGCACAGGCTCGGCTTTCTGGTTATCTAATGTCAGTTTGAGTGTTGCCCCTTTTCCTCTCCACTCCGCCGGAACTGGTATAGTCAGGACATCCTCTGTTAGTTCTACGTGTTGTTCGATGACATTCATGGCATTTGTCTGTTATTACACTACAACGCATTTCATCCCTCATCCGTCACACAGCCTTCACTCGCTGACTTCACACTCCGAATGTATTTACCCAATATGCCTTTCGTAAAACGCGGGGCCGGTTGCACCCACTTACTTTTGCGGTAGGCCATTTCTTCGTCGGAAATGTGCAGCGTCAGTTCGCGGCCAATGGCATCGAGCGTAATAAGGTCGCCATCTTTAACAAGTGCAATTGGGCCACCGTCGAAGGCTTCGGGCGTTACGTGACCCACCACAAACCCGTGCGTACCGCCTGAGAAACGCCCATCGGTAATCAGGGCCACTTTGTCGCCGAGGCCAGCGCCCATAATCGCTGACGTGGGTTTTAGCATCTCGCTCATACCCGGCCCGCCTTTGGGGCCGGCGTTCCGAATCACCAGTACCTGACCGGGCAAGATTTCGCCTTTCGACAGGGCTTCGATTACCTCACCTTCGTGCTCGCACACTTTAGCCACACCCTCAAACCGTTCGCCTTCTTTACCGGTTATTTTAGCTACGGAGCCCATTGGGGCAAGGTTGCCGCGCAAAATCTGAATATGGCCTGTTTTCTTGATTGGATTACTCAGAGGCCGTACAATGCTTTGCGTTTCAAAATTCAGGTCAGGGACTTCCGCGAGGTTTTCGGCAATGGTTTTACCGGTCACGGTCATGCACTCGCCATGAAGCATACCGTTCTCGAATAGGTATTTCATTACAGCCGGAACGCCCCCAATAGCTAGCATATCCTCCATGTAATATTTGCCGCTGGGTTTCAGGTCGGCTAAAAAAGGTACCCGGTTGCTAATTGCCTGAATATCGTCCAACGACAAGGTTAGGCCTGCCGCCCGGGCAATAGCCAGGTAATGCAATACCGCATTGGTTGAGCCACCAAGAGCCATAACCACCGTCAGGGCGTTTTCAAGCGACTTTGGCGTGATTATATCAGCAGGTGTAATGTTTTGTTCGAGCAACACCCGCATGGCTGCGCCAATTTTCTTACACTCTTCCTGCTTGCCCTCGTGGGTAGCCGGGTAGCTGCTGCTGAAAGGGAGACTCAGACCCATTGCCTCAATGCTGGCTGCCATTGTGTTGGCGGTATACATACCACCACAAGCGCCTGCGCCGGGAATTGCGTTTCGGATAATGCCTTCGTAATCTTCGTCGGAGATCGTGTTAGCGTACTTCTTGCCCAGTGCTTCGAACGCCGAAACAATGTCGAGTTTCTGTCCTTTGTAATGGCCTGAACGAATGGTACCCCCGTAAACCATAATGCCGGGCCGGTCCAAACGGGCCATAGCGATCACGGCACCAGGCATATTTTTGTCGCAGCCTACCACCGTCACTACACCATCGTACCATTGTGCCGCCACAACTGACTCAATTGAATCGGCAATGAGGTCACGGCTGGGGAGCGAGTAGCGCATGCCATCGTTACCGTTAGTCATGCCATCCGATACACCAATAGTGTTGAAAATAAGTCCCACCAACCCGTTAGCCAGAATCCCTTGCTTAACATATACTGACAAGCCATTGAGGTGCATATTACAGGTATTACCCTCATAGCCCGTGCTGGCAATGCCAATTTGAGGCTTTTGCATGTCATCCTGTGTAAGCCCCACGCCATAAAGCATTGCTTTGGCAGCAGGATTGTCCATTTGCTGGGTCAGGATGCGGCTAAACCGATTTAGTTCGGATGTATTAGTTTCGGAAGTCATTTTCAAAAGTAGCGAAATTTCGCTGGTTGCGTAATCACGCTGTAAATAAACAAGCAAATTTTTAGATGCGCAATGACTTTTGCATTTTTCGTTTAAATTTCAGTTCTGTAGAAATCGTCGTAATTTTGATTGCCTTTTCTGAATGAAGCGATAGCAACAAGTGCCAACCTCAAAAGACTTTATGAGCGAGTTTCAACAGCAACCTTCTGATACTGACTCAATCCAGCACCGGCTACGCCAATTATTTGACAAGTTAGGGCTGACGATTTATCAGATAGCCAAGGATACGAATGAGAATCCGTCCAAGTTTTATAACATCCTAAATGGCCGGGCAAAGCCTTCTTATGATACCATTTTGACTTTGTTGGATAAATACCCGCAGATTAGTGCCGATTATATTTTTCGGGGTATAAAACCAATCCTCACCGTAGAGAAGCCTTTTGAACTGGCGATAGTACCCGAATCGGACATGGTCGAGATTCCCTTTGTTCCAGTCCGGTTCTATGCCAGCTTCATTGAATCGGTGAGCGAAGGCTTGCGGGCCAATGATTTGGGGGCTTTTCGGGTTGAAAAAGCGTTGGCAGCTACCTATCCCAGGGCCGTGGTCATTGAGATTGCGGGCAATAGTATGAGCCCCCAGTTAGTGAGCGGGGCTAAAGTTATGGCCGTACCCGTTGACGAAGGGAACTGGGTATACCAGTCTGGCGGAGTATTCGCCGTTATGTACCGCGACTATTTGGTAATCAAGCGTATTCGCGAAAACAACCTGCTTACCCAGCAGCAGCTGACTTTATACTCCGACCATCCTAATGGTGGCAGTGTAACCATTAGCGGAAGCGATCTGCGAGGCCTCTGGAAAGTAGTTCGGATTGTGGAAGCCCCCGTTGAGTGATATTTCTCGAACTATGTCGCTCAGCCCACGCGTTATTGCCTTTTTGTTAGCTAGCCTTATCTCGGGCTTAACGGTTGCCTTCTTAATGGTTGTTGATGGCGTCACTGTCAACATGATTTTCGTGGTAGCTGTTTCGTCGTTTATTGTTTCCTTTTTCCTGATTCTATATGCCATTGAGTTGCTGGTGTACCGAGAAGTGAATAAGATGTACAAAACGATTCGACGGCTCAAACTCCGCGATTTTAACCTATCGAACAAAGCAATTATTAAAGACAACAACCCTTTCAAAAAGCTCAACGATGAGATTTTTGTCTATGTAGCCAAGAAACAGAAAGAGATTGACGAACTCAAACGGTTGGAACTGTTCCGCCGGGAATTCCTGGCCGATGTTTCTCACGAACTGAAAACACCCATTTTTGCCGCCCAGGGATTTATTCACACGCTCATCGACGGGGCTATCGACGATGAGTCTGTGCGCGACAAGTTTCTGGCCAAAGCGGCCCGGAGTTTAGATGGTCTCGATGCCCTGGTAAAAGACCTGGTTGCTCTCTCGCAGTTAGAAACCGGCGAGGTCAAAATGCACCTCGAATGGGTAGATATGCACCAGTTGACCCGAGAAGTTTTTGAGCAATTAGAAAGTATTGCTGAGACAAAAGGTACGCTGCTTCGTATCAAATCGAGTTTTCAGCGGTCCGACGGGTCGGGAGCTGTGGCGGTCAAAGCAGATCAGCAACGAATTAATCAGGTAATGACTAACCTGATCGAAAATGCCATTAAGTATGGTAAAGAGAATGGAAAGGTAGTTGTGGGGTTCGAGGACGATAAAAAACACATTTCTATTACGGTACGCGACGATGGTCCGGGTATTCCACCTGAACACCTGAGCCGGATATTTGAGCGTTTTTACCGGGTTGAAAAAAGCCGGTCGAAAGAACGCGGAGGAACCGGATTGGGTTTAGCCATTGTGAAGCATATTTTGAATGCCCACAAATCGAAGATTGCGGTCATGAGCAAGCCCGATAAAGGCACCATGTTCCGATTTAAATTAGATAAAGCGGTTGAAACTGAACTTTGAATCCCTCATCGTCTTTGAAAATGACGATTACATCCTGATCAACAAGCCTCCCCGTGTGGCTTCACTTGATGAGCGCACTCCCGACAAAAGTGGGCAGAGTATTTTACGGCTGGCAAAAGCCTATCATGCTGATTCTCAACTAGGACACCGATTAGACAAAGAAACATCGGGCATTCTGGCCATTGCCAAAAACCCAGAAGCTTATCGGCATCTGGCTATGCAGTTTGAACACCGTGAAGTGGCCAAGCGCTATCATGCGGTGGTCAATGGCCTCCACGATTTCGATGGAATTTCGGTGTATTTGCCTATTTCGCCCGTCAAAGATGGTACAGCTGTTCGTATCGACCGGGAGAAGGGTAAGGTGGCTGAAACGATCTTTAACACGCTCAAAGCGTATAAAAGGCATACGCTGGTGGAATGTATGCCCGTTACAGGCCGGATGCACCAAATTCGGGTCCATCTGATGTGTTTGAAAGCCCCCATCGTAAACGACCCAACCTACGGCGGAGAACCAATTTTTCTGTCGCAAATCAAGCGGAAATTCAATCTCAAACAAGATACCGAAGAACAGCCTCTGATTCAGCGGGTGGCCCTGCACGCGTATTCGCTTACGTTCAACCTGCTCAACAGCGAGCCTGCCACGTTTGTAGCTCCTTACCCAAAAGACTTCGATACAGTAGTGAAGCAATTAGAAAAAAACGAGTAGTTCAAAACCCCAATAACCATGTTTGTACACACAGTATTCTTCTGGCTCCAAAACCCAGCTGAACAGGCTAACCACGATGCCCTCCACGCGGGCCTTAAAATCCTTACCAGCATCGACGCCATTACCACGGCTTACGTTGGCCGCCCCGCAGAAACTCGCCGACCTGTTATCGACCATAGTTATGACTTTGGGTTAACACTGGTTTTTACCGGTAAAGCGGCCCACGATGTCTACCAAGAACACCCCACCCACCTACAGTTTATGGCTAAATGCGCTCACTTGTGGGAGCGGGTTCAGGTTTATGACACAGTTGGTTAACGACTAAACGTTACTTTGCCACTGGTGCGGGTGGGATGCTACAGGCCTTGCTGAGTGGTTTCGGCGGACTCAACCCCACCGATAACGGCATCGTTCAGCTCAAAACCAAACTCCCAAAAAAATGGAAAACCCTCACCATTAAAGGCGTGGGCGTTGAGGGGAAGACCATAACAGTGAAGTAGATTGCCAGGATTCAACTAGCAAAAACACGTTGTTCAATAGTTTAAAGGCAGCAAACACCTTTTAGTGGTACACAAAATAAAAGCCAGGCAGATTTGCCTGGCTTTTATTTTGTGTAAAAATCAGGCTTAAACCTAAAAATAGGTTCTATCTACTGATAGATTAGTGGTGCCACACCATTAAAAAAAATAGTATCTTTCAATGGGAAAGTATGAGAAAGTAGGGGGAATACATTTGGTGATATTTGAGTAATCAATTATCTTTATTAACAGTAGTACTTAAATCTGAGTTCATATATTCCCCCTTACAGCAATGACAAAACATTACGAATTACTTGTACTCAGCATGGTAGCTGGGTCTCTGAGCGGTTTCGCTCAAGAGCCAATATCAACCCTGTCCAAACAGGGGATCTCTACCAGGGAGCCACTTCTGGCGCTCCACGTTTCAAGACCAGACAAGCCTATTAACCTCACCAGAACTGCGGATGTGGTGGTTTCGGGTAAGGTAACTGACGAAAAAGGGACTGGGTTGCCCGGTGTGAGTGTGGTGGTAAAAGGCACAACGCAGGGCACAAACACCGATGGGGAAGGTAAGTTTCGTATTACAGCCCCAAATGCAAACGCTGTACTCGTATTCAGTTTTGTAGGGTTTACCCGGCAGGAGGTGTCTGTAGGCAGCCAAACATCTATTACGGTTAAGCTATTACCCAACGACGAAACGCTAAACGAGGTGGTAGTGGTGGGCTATGGCAGTCAGCTAAAAAAGGAGATTACCGGGGCAGTGCAGACTATTAGTGCTGCCGAGATTAAAGACCTGCCCGTTTCGCAGATTGGGCAAAAGTTGCAGGGACGACTGGCTGGTGTTCAAATCAATCAGACCACCGGTCGGCCCGGTGCCGGGATCAACATCCGCATTCGGGGGCAGTTGTCGGTATCAGCCGGTAGTGAGCCGCTTTATGTGGTCGATGGTTTTCCCATTACGGGCAACATTGCCCAGCTCAACCCCGACGAAGTCGAAGATATTTCGGTGTTGAAGGATGCCGCTTCGACTTCGCTCTATGGCTCGCGGGCGGCTAATGGGGTAGTCCTTATCACGACGCGCCGGGGCAAGAGCGGCCAAACCAATGTCAGTTTCAACACTTTTACTGGAATTCAGGAGGTGCCGGAGCGGGGACGCGTAAAAATGCTTGACGCCCAGCAATTTGCCCAGTTCAAGAAAGAATTTTTTGAAGATCAGGGCCGCCCGGTGCCATCCGAATTTGCTAACCCCGCCGATTGGGCCAACAAAAACAACGACTGGTACGGTGCCATCCTGCGCACAGCCCCCGTGCAGAGCTACAACCTGAGTATTAACTCTAACAAAGAGCGGTCAAGCACTTCTGTGGTAGCGGGGTATTTCAACCAGCAGGGGGTTGCCCTCAACAACGTTTATAAGCGATTCTCGCTCCGGCTCAACTCCAACTACAACATCTCCGATAAAGTAGCGGTTGGGTTCAACGTAGCACCGTCTTATGTGTTCGACAATACGCCCC
>Ga0105048_10000637_pt1 | contig 54327 bp, 49 predicted proteins | sample MAT05_FD_78382 | JGI IMG/M metagenome (GOLD analysis project Ga0105048, IMG submission 78382) | Freshwater microbial communities from Lake Fryxell liftoff mats and glacier meltwater in Antarctica - MAT-05 | ecosystem: Environmental > Aquatic > Freshwater > Ice > Liftoff microbial mat | place... | reverse complement strand
TGAACTCGGTTTCCAGCACCATTAGGATAATCTTTATATAGTTTTACACTTTCAATTGTACCATCCGCAGGAGCTATAATTGGGATTCCTTCTCTTTGAGATTTTGGAACACCTGCTGGTATAATATCAGTTCCTGGGTGATCTGCATCGGTTGCTCCAGTAACAGGGTCAGTACGAAGTCCAACGTGTGATGTAATAATAGGATCCTCGTTAATCGGAGTAATCATATTACCACTTGATTGCTTAACGTTCTTTTGAACTGCCGAATTATCAGTTTTTATAAACTCCTTAACATTTAACCAAGTTTTATAATCAGCTACATTATCAATTGAAACATCCATGTGCCATGATTTTAAAATCTTGTATTCTCTATCAACAACTTCACCATAGTAAACATTATCACCATCACCATGTAAGTAAGCGGATAGAGTTCCTGCTCCTAAAATACCAGGGTTATCAAATGTTACTGTTTTGATTATCTGGCCATCTTCACCATAAATCTCTAGTTTGCCTTCCATACCATCAACATCACTGCAAGCAATTGGCATATTTGCTGCAAACTGATAAGGGGTAAACCATGGATATGATTTAAATAACGGATCCATTGATAAGAACCTACCAATTCGAGGGTCATAAAGTCTATCACCAAAATCATAAGCATTTCCCTCTCCGTATTGCTCATTTATTTTCTACATCCCATTAAATCCGAACCTATAGGTCCCTCCTGCAATCAATACCTCCTTCTACCAATACATAAAATATTCGTACATTTATTTTATAATATTCCTTTATGAAAAAAATTATTTACAGTATAAGCATACTTGTTATCGTAATCACCTCTTCTTGTGGCCCAAAACAATTAACCAAGGTGTATCATAATGGAAGCATTGAGGTTGTTTTTCCGGATACCATTATTAATTTTAGCCATAATGCGGTAATCAATATTCAATATGATCAACTGGGAGAAGGTACCTCTATTCATCTTTATGCTGAGCAATTTGACACCTTGTATTTTTACAATGTGGCTGCTAATTTTTGGAATAGTGGAATCTATCAACCCGGTTATGAATACCTGGAAGGGGTATTAAATAATGGCAACGATGCTACCATTTACCCAATGATGGGAGATACAGCTGAAGGCTCGTATAATTTTAATCAACAAACATTGGTTTTTGATCAGGTAAATGAAGATCGCGTAAAAGGAAGTTATTATGGTACCTACGACCACTGGGCTTTGGAAGTACCCATTACCTGTAATTTTGATTTTAGACCTTAGCGAAAATATGGTAGTCTTTTTTTGAGATCTCTACGCTCCGGTCGATCCCAATTTCTATTGGGAGACAAATCCTAAAACTTCACATCCAAAACCTTCTCCTCTTTCCCTCTTCGTAAAGTAACCTTTACCACCTCTCCTTTTTTGAATTTACCCAAAGCTCCCATATAAGCGTAGATATCTTTGATCTTGATCTCATTCATTTGAATAATAATATCTCCCGCAATAATTCCGGCAAGGTTTGCAGGTTTACCATCGGTAACACCGTCAACTCTTAAACCTTCACCTTCGTAGGCATAATCAGGCACTACCCCTAAGGTTACTTTAAAAGAAACTTTATTACTCTGGCTATCATCTTTGGTTTTGGTAAATGCTATTTTCCCTTTTGAATTTAATTGTGCCACTATATTCATCATATAATCACCTATCAATCTCATTCCATTGGTATTGATCTTTTCCCAATCGTCAGTTGGCTTATGGTAATCGTTATGTGTACCACTAAAAAAATGAATGGCCGGCACATCTTTAAAATAAAAAGAAGTATGATCGCTTGGGCCAATTCCACTTTCGGTAGTTTTTACTCTGTAAGTAGTGTCTGGTCCGAATTTTACTTGTGCCAATACATCTTTCCAAACGGGAGATGTTCCTACTCCATTTACAATCAATACATTTTCAGTAGGATCTAATCTACCCACCATATCCATGTTGAGCATATAGTTGATTTTGTATTTATCCATGAGTCCACTTTTGGTAAAATAAGAGGAGCCATACAATCCCAATTCTTCGCCACTAAATGCAATGAATAAATAATTGTTGTTTTTAAATTTTGATTTTTTTAGGAGGCTTGCTAATTCTAGCATTAAAGAAATTCCACTAGCATTGTCATCGGCTCCATTATGAATAGCCGGTTCGCCCCGATACAAAGAATGACTATCACCATAACCCAGGTGATCGTAATGCGCCCCAATAACTACGGTATTCTCAGCTTTGTTATTGATAAAGCCAATTACATTGTGGCCTCTGCTTTTATTCCGCTCGATTTCTACCTGTATCGTAAGTTCATCTACTTCTAAATAATCAAAATCTCTTTTTATAAAAATGATGGGTATATCGTAAGCGGTTACTTTGGTATTAAGCTCCATTGAAGGATCATTTTCGGCATCTCCTTTATTGATAAAAATAATAGCTGCTGCTCCGTGTTCTTTTGCTTCGGTGATCTTTTTATCAAGCTTTAAGTAATCTGCATATTTAGAATGTGGGTGGTTTCCATCAGGGGCTCCTAATTCTATCACAAATATTTTTCCTTTTTTATCGCCTAGTCCTTCGTAGCTATCGTAATTTAAATCCGGCGCATGGATACCAAAACTTGCAAAATACAGATCCGCATTTACCACTCCATTTCCCGAGCCATCGATGGGATAATAATCCGTTCCACCTTGCCATAATTCGCCATCTACTTTGAGCCAGGTATTTTCGGTAGGTTCCACTTTATCTATAAAATCAAACCCTTGTAAATACCCTTCGTCGCCGGCAGCTGTTACCCCAGCCACTTTAAATTTCTGACTGATATATGCTGCCGCCAACGCTTCTCCATTGGTACCTGTAAGCCGGCCTTCCAACTTATCATCTGCCAGGTATTTAATATGGCCCAACAATTTTTTTTCGGTGGATGATTTAAAATATTGGGCGTTGATTGTGATTCCAACAAAGAGAAAAATAGAAAGGGAAATAGTTTTTTTGAACATTGTGTTTTGTTTTGCTTTTTTGCTTCGTATCGGGGGACCCCGCAATAAATGCGGGGACCGTTTAGTTCATAGAGTGATGCTTTGATCAACAGGGTTGATTGAAGCATCACTCTAAAAATTAACATGGTGCCCCAACTCCAGTTGGGATCCCTAGCTTCGAAGAACTGCCACAAATGTAAATACTATTATTGTTTGATAATGATAATGAGCAAAAATCGCTTGTTCGGGTTCGAAATATTCAACATTTACCAAGCGCCCCGGATAGCAGCAAGTACCACCTCACAGGGGAATTCTTAGATACTGAGCCATTAAAATTTATGAAATAACATAGTGATTGCGCACCGTATATGACTGAACCTGTGGGGGGTACTGTGAATAGCCGGTAAAGGCGCCCTTATATTGAAAACACTTACAGAACTGGCTGAAAATTAGGAAATAATGTATCTTTGCTGCTGTTATAGAGTTAAGAAATAGAATATGAATACGCCGGAACAAGAGGATTCTAATTTGCAGGAGCAGGATGCATTGGCAGGTCTGAACGAAAATGTAGATGTACAGGAAGAATCGACTGAAGATGCAGAGGTAGTTGCTGCCATTGCCGAATTGGAAGAAGAAGAACATTTCGATAGTTATGATCTTAACAAGATCTATGACCGTGTAAAAGCTATCCTGAACGAAAACAAACTCAAAGAATTTAAAAAGAGTTTTGTAAATGCTCGAAGCAGATATAAAGAAATATTTGAGGAAGAAAAAAATCGTGTTTACCAGGCTTTTATTGATGGTGGTGAAAAAGCAGAAGATTTTAAATTTACTCTTACACCTGAAATGGTGAAAGTAAAAGAAGTTTTAAATGCTTACCAGGATAAACTGACCGAAATTCGTAGAAAAGAAGATTCGGATTTACAAGTGAATTTGCTTACAAAACGTGACATTGTTCACGAACTAAAAGATTTAATTAGCAACGAAAGTGATATTAAAAAAGCTTTTGAAAAATTTAATGCCTTAAGAAATCGTTGGAAAGAAGCCGGCCCGGTGCCTGCACAGCATTCTACAGAACTTTGGAACAACTATAAATTCTTTAGCGATAAATTCTACGAATTTGTAGAAATCAACAAAGAACTTTTTGAGGTTGAATTACAGAAAAACGAAACAGCCAAAGAAGCTCTTATCCTTCGTGTAGAAGGTTTAGCCGAAATGCAATCGATTCAAAACAGTATTGCCAGTTTACATTCTATTCAAAAAGAATGGAGAGAAATGGGGCCAGTGCATAAGGACAAAAGTGAAGATGTTTGGAATAGATTTAAAGCTGCCGTTGATAAACTTTATACTCGCCGTGATGAATATTTAAAAGGTCGTGATGAAAAACGACATGAGAATATGACTCTTAAAACAGCTATTTGCGAAAAAGCAGAAGTACTTGCCAAAGGTGAATATGCCAGAATGACGGATTGGAAAGAGAAAGAAACTGAATTAAAAGCGTTGGATGAAGAATGGAAAAAGATAGGCCGTGTTCCAACAAAATTTAATGACAGCATTTGGGAAAGATTTAAAGCTGCCCGTAAAGATTTCTTTAAACAGAAATATAATTTATTGAAACATGTTCGTGAAGAACTTGGACAAAATTATACTGCAAAAATAAAATTATGTGAAGCTGCTGAAGCTTTAAAAGAAAATACTGACTGGAAAGGAACTGCTCAAAAGCTGATTAAATTACAGGGAGATTGGAAGAAAATTGGGCCGATTGAACGTAAAAAATCTGATGAGGTTTGGAACAGATTCCGTGCTGCCTGTGATCATTTTTTCCATGCAAAAGAAACATTCAATGCGGGACAAGGTGACCGTGAAACTGAAAATTTAGCAGCTAAACAAGTTGTTGTGGATGGCGTTATCGCATTTGCGCCTGCTGAAAAATTGGAAGACAATTTTACTTTCATTAACGAACAACGCAAAGCATTTAATGGTGCAGGGTTTGTTCCTATTGCAGAAAAAGGTAAAATTGAAAAAGCATTTGAAGATGCCATTAATGGTTTAATGGAAAAATTGAACATTGATAAGGATAAAAAATTCCGTATTGAATATAAAATGAAGCTTGAACACATGCTTCATTCACCACAAGCTGAAAAACTGCTGAAAGAAGAACGTATGTTCGTTGGAAACAGATTGCGCAAATGCCAGGAGGAAGTTGCTCAATTGGAAAACAACATCGGACTCTTCGGGCACAACAAAGGGGCCAATGTAGATGCCATGAAAAAACAATTTACCGATAAGATCGAAAAGATTCAAGAAGAAATTGTGCATTTAGAAGATAAAAAGCACCAGTTGAAAACAGCATTCAAATTGCTGGAAGCAAAATAATTTCCCCAGCGAAAGACTTGATACGGACGGATTATTATCCGTCCATAAATGCATCGAAAAAATATTTTGATTTGGTAAAGATTGGCAACATAGAACTCGGTGAATTTCCGCTTTTGCTTGCGCCTATGGAAGACGTGAGTGATCCGCCGTTTCGTGCCTTGTGCAAAAAGCATGGTGCTGATTTAATGTACACCGAATTCATTAGCAGCGAAGGATTGATTCGTGATGCCATTAAAAGCAGAAAAAAATTAGAATTTTTTGAATTCGAAAGACCTATTGGCATTCAAATCTTTGGTGGAGATGAAGAAGCCATGGCAATGAGTGCAAGAATTGTGGATGCAGTGCAACCTGACATTCTCGATATAAATTTTGGTTGCCCGGTAAAAAAAGTGGTTTGTAAAGGTGCAGGTGCTGCTGTATTAAAAGATATTGATTTGATGGTGCGTCTTACAAAAGCGGTTGTAAATTCTACTTCACTTCCTGTTACCGTTAAAACAAGATTGGGTTGGGATGAAAGCTCTATCAACATTATGGAGGTAGCTGAGAGATTACAAGATGTTGGTATAAAAGCATTGGCAATTCACGGCCGTACAAGAGCTCAGTTATATAAGGGAGAGGCGAACTGGACGATGATTGAAAAAGTAAAAAATAATCCCAGGATTCAAATTCCAATTTTTGGGAATGGCGATATTAATTCACCCGAAAAAGCTTTGGAATACAAGAATAAATATGGAGTGGATGGAATTATGATTGGCAGAGCCGCCATTGGTTATCCATGGGTTTTTAATGAGATCAAACATTTTTTTAAAACGGGTGAACATTTGGCGCCACCCACTATTTCGCAGCGTGTAGATGCGGTTAAAGAACATTTAGAAAAATCGTTGCAATGGAAAGGTCCGATCGAAGGAATTTTTGAAATGCGTCCGCATTACACTAATTATTTCCGTGGCATTTCGCACTTTAAAGAATGGAGAATGAAGTTGGTAACACTTATGAAAGGTGGAGAAGTAATGGGGTTGCTGGAGGAGATAAAGGAGCATTATTCGGGGGTAGAAGCTTAGTTTTCTTGAACCAACGAACATTAGAATAAAGGAATGCTGAATTTCGAAGTAAATTTTGAACTTTTTTTGGGAGGCTTGGAGTGTTTCGATATATCATTTTTGTGGTAATTGCGAAAATCCGTCTACTTGAACCGGCTCCTCCGCATTCGCGGAGGATGACGAAGATGTAAATTAGATTTATGAATAATCAATCGAAGCCGTGTCATCCCACACGAAGGTGTGGGAACTGGTGTAGTTTGACGGACAATAGCAAACAGGAGCCCCACAAAAAAGGATACCGTACGCCCCCTGTCGCGTTTACGTTTACTAATAAAAACCCATGGTTCATATATCGATTCGCCCCACTTACTCAATTTACCCTTAATTCACGAACATTTAATGAACCTTTTACCGTATAAGTTGTACATTGATGATATAATTCAAATCATAAAAACCACACACAATATGAAATTAAAAATTGCCTCAGTATTATTTTTAGCTGTTGGAATCAGTTCAGCTATTGCCCTTTCATCATTCCGCACCGATTCTGGAAAAGGATGTGATGTTTATGGAAAGATCAAATTAGTTGATTATGGTGAAGACTATAAAATAAAATACGTTGATTACGGAGAAGATATCAAAGTAAAATTTGTTGACTACGGAGAAGACAGTAAAGGAAAATGGAAATTCGTTGATTATGGAGAAAACTTTAAAATCAAGATCGTGGATTATGGTGAAGATTTTAAAGTAAAAAAAGTAGATTACGGAGAGGGCTGTAATTAATAATACTTATTAATCGGTCTATGGAGCAGTGTTCTTAATTGGGCACTGCTTTTTTTGTAAACTTTGTCCTAATCATAATCCTTGTCTTAATCCAAAGAGATTATGATGAAGACGGAATAAAATGTCGTTCCCAAGGAACTTATATAATTTTCCGTTTCTGAATATTCAACCCGTCCATGGCGGGATTTTTTTAAGGGGTAGCATTTCGTCTATAGACATGGGACTTCTCCCGAGTGCAAAATCCGCAAACATATTTTCATTTCGAAAAGACTCCAGAGGAGTCTCATGTCTACAGAAATGAAGATTATTTTTTAGCACAACTCCCGAGGAGTTGAAAGTTACATTTCAAATTCTTCAAAATTTCGCCCCGCTAGGCTTTGATGCATCGAGAAAATCACATGTCACCATAATCTCGTTCCTAAGGAACTTATTCACGACCAGATTCCAAATATTTTCTCCGCCGCGTTGGAGCGTCAGAGACGCTTCACTCTGTGAGATGCGTCAGCAATGGGCTGTAGCTACAAAAAAATCAGCAGCATCAGCGCATCCGCCGTGGTGAAAAAAAAAGCTGTGCCTCTGTGGGAGAAAAAAAAGACAAGATCGAAGGAGAAATTCTAAAACACCGTGTTCACGATTTTCTTCGTAGCTGTAGATTTACCCATGGTGAAATAATGGATCCCTGGTACACCTTTTTGCATTAACTCTTTACTTTGATTGATACACCATTCAACACCAACTACTGTTACTTCAGCATCCGTTTTACATTTCAGCAATTCAATGGTAAATGCTTCTGGTAAATCTACATGGAAAAACTTGGGCATAAAACTAATATGCTTTAAACTGGTAATAGGCTTAATGCCTGGAATAATTGGAACGGTAACTCCAGCTTCGCGACATTTATCTACAAAGTGAAAGAATTTTTGATTATCAAAAAACAATTGTGTTACAATGTATTCAGCACCCGCATCAATCTTTTGTTTTAGATAATGCATATCCATGGATTGATTGGGTGCTTCAAAATGTTTTTCAGGATATCCGGCAACTCCAATACAAAAATCTGTGGGTTTTGCTTCTCTCAATTCATCATCCACATATACCCCTTTGTTCATTTCATCAATCTGTTTTACCAAATCAACTGCATAACCATGTCCACCATCAGAAGGATTAAAATGAGTTTCTGTTTTAATAGGATCACCTCTTAAAGCCAAAACATTGTCGATTCCTAAGAATTGAAGATCGATCAAAGCATTTTCGGTTTCTTCACGGTTAAATCCTCCGCAGATTAAATGCGGAACCGTATCAATTTTATATTTATTGAAAATAGCTGCACAAATAGCAACCGTTCCGGGACGCTTCCGCATCGAGATTTTTTCCAAATAACCTTTCTCTCTCTTCTTGTAGGTGTATTCCTCCCTATGGTAGGTAACGTTTATAAAAGAAGGTTCAAACTCTACTAATGGATCAATACTGTCATGAATCGATTGGATTCCATTCCCCTTTAAAGGCGGTAGAATCTCGAATGAAAACAGCGGCTTTCCCTTCTGTGACCTGATTTTCTCAATTACTTTCATGCTGGCTTAAATGACCTTGAAGGGCGCAAAAATAGTAAATAAAGCCGTGATTTTGACGGAAATACATTAATTTAGCTAATCCATGGAGCCCAAGGCCTTTAAATACCTAACCCATAGCGCCGTAGCACTGGTCTTCACCCTACTGCTAACTAATACATATTCGCAACACTATCAATATTTTTTCGAGCAGTTTCAATACAACCAATTAGAAGGTCATTTAAATAATCTAGATGTAAATTTTCATACCTCCGTTAAAGGTTATAGAGAGTCTGAATTAAAAGAACATATCAATTTAGATTCTATTACCAACATCCCTAATTACAATACGAAATTTGCACGGACCTTTATTGGACGCCGATTATTTAAAGAAGATCTACTCTATGTAAAGACTCGTCATTTTGAAGCATCGTTAAATCCTATCTTCAATTTTCAGTTCGGAAGAAATTTTGGTGCCGGAGAAAATGCCTATGTAAACACCAGAGGTTTTAGTGCAAGAGGAAATATTGGTAAAATGTTCTCCTTCTATACTGACTTCTACGAGAACCAGGCAGGCTTTGTGGATTATATAAGGGCTTATGTAGATTCGAATCATGTAGTCCCAAGCCAGGGGCGTACCAAACAGTTTAAAGAATCCAGTTATGATTTTGCCTACGCAACCGGATATGTAAACTTTACACCAACCAAATATGTAAGTTTCGAAATGGGTCATGGCAAACACCATATTGGTGATGGATACCGTTCATTATTCCTGAGTGACAATTCACCCAATTATTTTTATGGAAAGATTTCAACTCAGGTATGGAAAATAAAATATGTAAACATCTGGGCGGAGTTTCAGGATAATTCACCCAGTTTTAATGCAGACAACATCAACAATAAAAAGCTGGGGACTTTTCACTACTTAGATTTTAATGCATGTAAATATTTCTCTATTGGGTTCTTTGAATCTATTATCTGGAATAGTCAGGATACCAATGGAACCATGCGAGGATTTGATCCCAATTATTTAAATCCAATTATTTTCTATAGACCTATTGAATACGGCTTAGGTTCGCAGGATAATGCGTTTATGGGATTCAATTTCAAGCTTCGTCCACATGATGATCACCAAATCTATGCACAGGTAATCCTTGATGAGTTTTTATTAAGTGCCGTTTTAGGTAAACCGGCTCCGGGTTGGAGAGCCAATAAACAAGGGTTTCAAATCGGTTATAAATGTTTCAATATTGCCGGAATCAAGAATTTTAATTTTCAGGGAGAATTTAATTATGTGAGACCTTATACTTATTCTCATTATAAATTCAATTCGAATTTTACTCATTATAGTCAACCTTTGGCTCATCCTTTGGGAGCTAATTTCTGGGAAGCGATTGGCATTTTAAGATACCAAAACAAAAGAATTATGGCAGAAGCCAGATTCTCTTATGCAATTCATGGAGTTGATACTGCCGGTGTAAATTATGGAGGAAATCCAAACGTGCTTGACATCAATCATCCGAATGAATATGGAAATTATGTGGGCCAAGGTGTAAGAACTTCTATTGTGTATGCAGAGGCAAAAGCATCTTACATTATAAATCCGGCTTATGGATTTAGAATAGAAGCAGGAATGGTGTATAGAAATCAAAGTTCGGAGATCCAGAATTTCAATACCACTTTTTTCTACATTGGAATCAGAACCCGATTGCAAAACCTATATTATGATTATTGATCATGAAGTTTCGAAAGCATCTGAATTCCATTTTTGTGAGACTTGGTGCCCTTGTTTCTTTGTGGCAAAAAAATAATAGACACGAAGGCAAGAAGACACAAGGATTCACAAAGTATTGGATGAAAACGAATCCATCGTTATTTAAAATTGAGACCTCTGGTAAGTTTCTGCGATTACTTTTCATTGTTTTTATTTCGGTTAGTGCCCCAATAGTTATCGGAGCTCAAAAGATTAATTGGCCCATTTCATGGGATTCGACAGCCATTCAACAAAAAAAGAATTATTTAAATTCCATTGAGAAAACTTCTTCCTCAAAACCCAACGTCATTTTGATTGTTGCAGATGATCTTGGTTATTTTGATCTTTCTGTTTATGGAAATCCATATATTCAAACTCCTAACATTGATAAGCTTGCTTATGAAGGAGCCATTTGTAGAAATGGTTATGCAACGGCTCCTATTTGCAGCCCCAGCAGAGCCGGAATGTTAACCGGAAGATATCAGCAACGATTCGGCTATCAAATGCAACCACAACAAAAATATCCCGGATCAAAATTTGAATGGTGGGTTTTCTCCAGAATGAATACTTCAGATATTGAACCTTCACCTTATACCACTTATCCATCAAAATCACAACTTCCAAAACAAGGATTACCACCCAGTGAAGTTACCATTACCGAAATGCTCAAGCAAAAAGGATATGCAACTGCATGGATTGGTAAATGGCATTTAGGATATTACGAACCCGTGTTGCCGAAAAATTTTGGTTTCGATTTTACCTATGGATGTTATGAAGCGTTTACATTGTTTGCTGACCCAAACGATAAAAATATTGTGAATGCAAGAATAGATGAGTTTACGGATAAGCATATCTGGAAAAAAGGAAGAAAAGGAGCTTGTGCCATTAGAAGAAATGGAAAAGTGATCGATGAAAAAGAATATCTAACTTATGCATTCGAAAGAGAAGCCAAAGAATTTATTTCAACACACAAACAAGAACCCTTTTTTTTATATCTACCGGTGAATGCTCCACATACACCTTATCAGGCACCCAAAGAGATTTACGATTCGTTGTCGATGATCAAACAACATAGTACAAGAGTTTATTATTCTATGATTATTGCATTAGATAAAATGGTGGGAAACATTGTAGCTCATTTGAAAAAAGAAAATATCTACGAAAATACCCTCATTATTTTTACCAGTGATAACGGCGCCGCTTTATATAGCAGAACTGTTACCAACGAACCTTTAGTGGGTGGTAAATTTACTTTTTACGAAGGCGGAATTAGTGTTCCATTGATTTTTCATTATCCAAAAAAGATAAAACCCAAAACAGAGATTTTAGAACCGGTTATGTTATTTGATATTTATGCAACCATTGCAGATGTTGCGGAGATCCCCATGATGAAAGAAAGACAAATTGATGGAGTTTCGTTAATACCATATTTAGTTGATGACGGAAACAATAAGAAGGTCCACGATCAATTATATTGGTACAGCGATTATAACTACGCCATTAGAAAGGGCGATTGGAAACTAATCGTGAATAAACTTGATTCAACACTTGAACTGTATCGATTGAACTTTGAGGATAAAATTGAGAATGAAGAGGTATCAAAAGACTTCGAGGAAGTAAGATTGAATTTGCAATTAGAACTTTTAAAATGGAAAGAAGAGTTACCTCCAATGATGTGGCCTCGTTTAGTTGATTATTATTTCTACAACAAGGGGAAATTATCACTATGGGGGGTTTAAGAAAGCTAGAAGCTAGAAGCTGGAAGTTGGAAGACAACAAAAATAGAATTCTTCCTCGAAGGATCTTCCAACTTCCGGCTTCTAGCTTCCTGCTTTTCATTGTCGCAACGCTTTTATCCTGCACAAAAGATAAATTAAGCGTAGAAGAATCCCGAGCCACCGTAAAACTTCTTGCAGGAAAAGTTCAAATGTTTGGGAGAAATGATTTTGAACTGAACATTCCCGAATTGGAAGTAAATATTTACGAAGTGACCAATGCATCCTTTGCAGATTTTGTAAAGAAAACCGGATACATGACCACTGCCGAACAAAGCGGTGAAGGAATGGTATTCGATTTGGTGAAAAAAGAATGGGTTCTTACACGTGGTGCCGATTGGAAACATCCACAAGGACCACAATCTTCCGATTCCGAAGAAAGTATGCATCCTGTGGTGCAAGTTTCTTATGATGATGCATGTGCATATTGTGATTGGCTTGAAATGAGATTGCCTTACGAAAGTGAATGGGAATATATTTATCAATTGGATCAAAATAATTCTAAAGAGAAGTTCAATAAATGGGATGGAATCTTCCCCATTGAAGATAAAGGTGAAGATGGATTTACCAATACAGCTCCCGTTGGAAGCTTTAAAGCAGGGCGAAATGGAATTTATGATTTACAGGGAAATGTTTGGGAATGGTGTATTGATCTATATCACAAAAATTGGCCACAAATAGATACCACTGTAATGACTCCCCTCCTACAGGGACCAACTGTAATGAGTAATCTCTGGATAATGAATGATACCTTAAGAGTAATAAAAGGAGGATCGTTTTTATGTGCAGAAAATTACTGTATGGGATATCAGAATGAAAAAAGACAAAATGCAGATCCTAAACTAAGCTACGAACATGTTGGTTTTAGATGCGTAAGAGATCTTAAGAAAAAAGAATAAAGAGCAAGAAATTATTTCCCCTGCTCTTTAACTTCATAGTGATAAGTGGTTACGTTTTTTACAGGATTCTCATTTGTGTTTACAAATTTCGAATTGTGTTGATCCTGTTTATTAGATGCAACATCTTTTAATGTACCTCCTTGAATAAAATTGATTCCGATATATACGACCATTCCGGCCACACCAATAATTACAGGCCATTTCAATTTAAATGCGATGATTGAGAAAAGGATTAGAATTCCAACAGAAGAAATTCCTTTTCCTAAAATTGGATTGATATTAAGATCAGGAAGCTGATACCAGAAACTTACACAGAACAATATAGAGGCGATTAAACTTAGTTCAAACATCCAGCCCTCGGTTAATTGAGAGATCTTGTTTTTTTGACGAGTAAAGTATCCAATTTGATGTTGAGTGTTCGTTGAAGGCTGCATAATTTTCGTATTGTGTTTGTAAAGTTATAAGGTGTTAAAACGAGCCAATTTTACGGGCCGAACTTTGTTTTGTTTCAGGTTGTTTCTCTAAAAAATGGCTGTTTCGTTTTAGATGTGCATTAAGATTTTATTAAGGGCGGCTTTACGGGTCTTCTGCAGTAATCCTCGTACCGCGTCCTTTTAGGCCGAGGGTACTTGCGGGCTACTACTGCCAGCCCCGGCCGCTCAATGGCACTGTTAATCCTCTATTCAAGGTTAAAGAACTATGAAGCCTGTACATTAGTACTCAGTAAATGAAATCTCCTTTCTTAAATTTAGCTACATTCACCTCTCATTAATAATTTAAACTTAAAGAAAATGGTTACAACAATTTTAACACACGAAGTGAAAGACTTTACAGAATGGAAAAAAGGATTTGATAGCGACGCTGGAAATCGCGATTCAATGGGCGTAAAAATCAATGGGGTTTTTCAGGACGCAGAAAGCCCAAATCATGTTACTATTATCTCAGAAGTTCCAAGCTTGGAAGCTATCAAAGGGTTTTTAGCAAGTCCTGATATGAAAGCAAATTTGGAAAAAGCAGGAGTAATTGGCGAACCACAAGTTAAAATACTTAACAAAGTAGGTTAATCACATTTAGATCTTATACTTATAAAATGAAGGCCGAAGCAATGCTTCGGCTTTTTTATGCGCCGTCGGGTCAAAAGTTCCCATTATCACTCCAAACCTGATGAACCCTTTTCAAACCCACGTGTAATAAGCTACATGTTCAACTAACCAGTAGTTTATATGAAGAATAAAATCTTTACCATCCTATTATGTCTTATAGGCATCAACAATTTCGCTCAATCTATTAACGGAACTGTAAACTCAAATAAATCTATGGCCAGTTTAGGCTATGCTAACGTTGATATATATCGCGACGGAATTCTGGTAGCGAATGTCCTTACCGATGACCGTGGAAATTTTAATCTAAAACTCGACACCGGTAAATACCAATGTGTGATCAATTATGCCGGTTATGAAAAAGTGACCAAAGAGTTTAAAGTAACAACTGATGAAAAGATAACGCTTGGTTTAGATGAAGATGCAAAAAGCACTTATTTTGGTTATGCTCCGGAGATTACCACTTCCGAATCAAGATTGATGTATACATCTGCAAAAAAAAATAAAAAAGATGGAGGGGATGGAAAAAAAGGTGAAGGGGATGGATACACCTATTCTCATGATCTCGACGTTGAATACTCTTATAGCTGGGATTTTGACGGTGGCATTTCAGGTGGATTTAGTGGTGTAGGAGCAACAGCAATCACCGCATGGGGAAATAAAATTGAAAAAGGAGATTCTGTCAACTATGGAAAATTAACCGCGGGGGAAATAAATGATTTTGCAAAATGGGAATTATGGAAAGACCTTACCGAAGGAGAATTAAAATCCTATCAGGGTGCCTGGGATTTTTCTCCCTCCGATCGGTATGTGCTTCAATTAAAAGATCAGAATGGTTTACCATTGGCAAATGCCGTCGTTGAATTATTACATGGTTCTGATATTCTTTATACTTCCAGAACCGATAATACTGGTAAAGCTGAATTATGGGGTAAATTAAAATTCACCGACGAATCAAAAATTGATGCCTCCGCCATTACAGTTAAATATAAAGGTGAATCAAAAACCGTCAACAAACCTAAAAAAATTACAAGAGGAATTAATAACCTCGTGATGAATGCTGTCTGTAATCAATCTCAAAATGTTGAGATTGCTATGGTGGTTGATGCAACAGGATCTATGCAAGACGAAATAGATTATTTAAAAATGGACTTAAATGATGTGATCTTTAAAACAAAAGGATTCAGTTCAACGCTTAATCTAAGTTTTGCAAACGTATTCTACAAAGATAATTCCGACAATTATGTAACCGAGTCGCAAGACTTCACAAGAATCCTTTCTGAATCTGTTGCCTATACAAACAACCACAATGCAGGAGGGGGGGGGGACACGCCCGAAGCTGTTGAAATTGCTCTTGACAAAGCCATCAATGGTTTAAGCTGGAGTGATGATACCCGTGCAAAAATTTTGTTCCTAGTTTTAGATGCACCTCCACATAATACTCCGGAGATTCGTAAAAAAATTCTTGATCTATGTTATAAAGCTGCCGAAAAAGGAATTCGGATTATTCCAATTGCAGGAAGTGGTGCCGATAAAAGCACAGAATATTTAATGCGTTGTATCGCATTGGCAACAAACGGAACTTATATTTTTATAAGTTATCATAGTGGAATTGGTGGTTCACATACAGCTCCAAGTACTAACAATTACAGAGTAGAATTATTAAACGATCTTTTGGTTCGTGTTATGAAAGCATATACCTATATGCCTGATTGTAACCAACAAATTGCTGATTTAGGGATTGAATTACCTGATTCTCAGGTAACCGTTATTCAACAAGTAGATACTATTAGGCTTGATACAAGTAATATAAGCAACATCTACCCAAACGATACTATCCAACTGGAATGGAGCTTTTATCCGAATCCAACAGACGGAATTGTGAACATTAAATCCAATATGGAGATTAGTGAATTGTACATTACTGATTTAAGTGGAAAAGCTATTCAGATCATTACTAAGATAGAACCGGGAAGAATTGTAACGGTCGATTTAAGTGATTATGCATCCGGAATCTATCTGATTCGTTATCCCATAGGCAAAACCTGGGTAAGCGGCAAGATTATTCTAACGAGGAATTAGGGTGAAGCGGTAACACCCGTTTTCTAACCTAAAATCAAGATTGAACTTTCCGATCTGATTGTATTTTTCGGTTACGGATTCTGAAACTAGTTCAGGATGACAAGCCTTCGCTTTTTATTCAGGATCTGTAAACGTGCATCTTCCATTTGAGTGAATCCTTCTACTTCGTAGAAAAAACCAACGGGTAAAAATTATTACCTTTGTTCATGGAAACTTTTGAAATTACCGATGATTACATCCAGCTAAACCAACTCCTCAAGGTTTTGAATTGGGTAAATGATGGTGCTCATGCAAATTTTGTAATCGATGAGGGTCTTGTTACAGTAAACGGCGAACAAGAATTGAGGAGAAGGAATAAGATTGTTGCAGGGTTTATAGTAGAGTTTAATGGACAGAGCGTAAAAGTAGAGGGAAAAACCAAGTCCACCACCATTCCTGAATAAAACACGTCTGTTCCTGAATAGGCAAATAGGCAATGCCATATAGTGTTTTATCTTTAACCGTAATTCAATCAACATACTATGAAAAAAATAATTCTTTTGGGCTGTATCTTACTAGGTGTAAGTTTGAGTAATCTTTGTACTGCTCAAAATCTCCCATCCATTAACACAAGTAAAAAAACGTTTGATCTGGGTATGGATGACAGTGAAGACACTCCACTCATTTACGGATATGAAACAGCCGATGCAACCTCAAAAAAACTGATTTGTTTTTCCACCTTCACATCAGATGTTGAGAACAATCCGCATAAATGTGCTTTGGGAGCTTATTATACTACGGATGATATCGAAATTCAATACATCGGTACCGAAGGAAGCTTTGTAAAGCTAAGATTCATTGGCTCGTCAAAAGGAGATGTTGTTTTTTATGTGGAGAAGAAGATGGTGAAGATGCAGTAGAGGTCATTTAGATTATATTGAGGAGATGAAGGCTCCTTAGTCTTTGCATTTCCCCTTGCAACCCGACAACTCCCATTTCCTGGAAGTATTTCTCTTATATGTTTTAACCCAAACCTCATTTTCTTCACCTTCGTATATATAGACCTTTATAATTTTAACGATTGTGGAATCTGATTTCTGTATGGTAAATATTTTCTCCGACATTTCGGAATTTAAATTCGCCTGTGTTCCATTCTCAAAAAGATCACCATCACCAAAATCCTGATAACTGTCTACCAAATTTTTTTCAATATAAAGCTAAACTGTTGATTCAGATTCAGTTCCATATCTTGTATCCTGATTTTCTACTGTTGTTAGTTTTTTAATTTTGAAATAAACCGTTGGTTTTTCTACCGTATTTTTTGGAATATCTTGAACTTTAATAGCATCTCCTTTGGATTCCACTTGTTTTTTTGACGAATTCCCGCAAGAGGTTGTTGTATAAGAAATACAAAAGATAACAGGCAAGTGTATAGTCCAATTCTTTTAGTCATGATTCTTTCTTGTTGATTTGGTTGATATTCAAATTTAGAAAGAAAAACCTAACTTTATAACTGTGAAAACCTACTCTACATTCTCACTATACTACTTCTCGTTTCCTGCGGTAAAAAAAACCCTCTGCCTTCAATACAAAACGACACCACAAAAACCACCGTATCAGACACCACAAAAATAGAAATCGATACACTAGCTCCTGATTACATTGCCATAGACCTTGTAATGAAATTACCCGAAGTAATTGAACTTGGAAATACCATTGAAAAAGAATCCAAAGGAAAACATCATCTGTCAGCAATGATTATGGAAACGCCAGATGAAAATGGAGAAGGATATTATGTTGTAAAAGTTTCTGAAGATACAGAAGATAGATTAGTGGGGATTTATACGTTTCATGTGTATGTTCCTCCATACGAAGTAATGTTTTACGATCCGGTGGAAGATAAAGAGGTTTCTCTGGAGAAATGGAGAAAAGGGAGGAAGAGGTAAAATTCCTGTCGCTCTGCTGCCATCCGGCGCGCAAGTCGGCGCTTCACTCCGTGAGATTTATGCACACCATCAGGAATCAACCGCATGTGAAAGCCGCGACCAAAGAAAAGATCTGCGAGATCTGCGGGAAACCCTACTCTGGCGTCAGTAATATGCTTCTAAAAACCAGCAATTTGAACTAATTTAACGTATCGCCAACTAAAGTTTGCCCGATAATTGGTAGTATTGTATTACACTAAACAAAAACGAATTAAAATGAAAAGATTAATTGTAGCGATTGCACTTATTTTCCCGGCACTTTTAACAGCTCAGGGTTTTGAAGGTGTTATCAAATTTTCAATGGAGTATAAAGGCGATCAGGCAGATCAAATGAACATGGCTGCTCCAAAAGCAAACATTATTACCATTAAAGGAAATAAAACAAAAGTGGTAATGGAGGGTGGTATGATGTCTGCCATGCTTGGTGATATGATTAACATCGGTGATGAGAAAACTACTTATTTTGTTCAGGCCTCGGCGAAAACTGTTTACAAGGTTAAAAGTGAAGAGTTAAAAGGTGATAAAGACAAAGAAGACCCAAAAGTGACCAAGGAAAGCAGCACTGCTACTATTTTAGGTTATAAATGTCAGAAATATAAAGTGATAACTTCTAATGGAACCAATTATGTTTGGGCAACTAAGGATATTGATTTGGGAAATGCAGATTACCGTGGAAAAGTTACTTATAAAGGAGTAGAAGGTATGATCATGAAACAAGAGATGAACATCGATCAAAATGGTACAAAAATGACTGTTATCATGACGATGGTTCAATACGAAAAGAAAACAGTTTCTGATTCGGAGTTTACAATTCCTTCTGACTATACTGTAAAAGAAGAAATGCCGGCACTTTTAAAAATGCAAATGGGGAAATAGAAATCTATTTACGATTTTGGATTTACGAGGTATGATTAATACAGATTAAAAAATATTGGGCCTCATTCTTTGGATGGGGCTTTTTTTTGCTTCACTTCGAAAATGACATTTATCATGACGTAGGAAACGACGGACGATCGCCCGTCGGTATTTTACCACAAGATTAATTATTGGGATAAAAGCTAAACGCAAAAAAACCGTATCCTTTACAGAATACGGTTCTCAATTTTATTAGGTTCTTACCCTTAGCAGAACTCGTTATAAACTTCTTTCAAATGATCGGCCAATACATGATCAGGGGTTCCTTCTATTTGGTAGCGTTCGATAAAATGGACCAACTCACCATTTTTAAATAATGCAATGGCTGGTGATGATGGTGGATAAGGTTGGAAAAATTCTCTTGCCTTAGCTACTGCATCTCCATCAACTCCTGCAAATACAGTCGTTAATTTTGTTGGCTTATGATCATTTACCAATGACTTAATTACTCCCGGACGGGCGCCACGTGCTGCGCAACCACAAACACTGTTTACTACCACCAATACCGTTTCGTCTTTTTTGTTCAATACATCGGTAACAGCATCAGCTGTTTCTAACGATTCAAAACCGTTTTTTACCAATTCCTCCTTACATGGAGCTACTATTTCGTCTGGATACATAAAGTTGTAAGTTTAAAGTTAAAGGTTCAAAGTTGGAGATTGATCAAAGTTTAAAGTTAAGTATTTACATGCTCTTATCGAACTTTAAACCTTCAACGTCCAACATTAAACTTATTACAAAAATACAACGAAAAAATGATTTTATAGACTCTTCTCTGTTAAAGGGTGTTAGAGGCGGCAAGAGCCGATTTTTTGGTCATTTCCACAGAAGCTCGGTTTGTGCCTTCGCATTCATGGTTCCCACGGAATTCACAGAAATCACGGAACTTCTTGTTAGTTACTGTTTGTTCTGTCGTCATGTTGAATTCACTGAATGCGACCGATGGCTGTCACTTCTGTGGGTTTAAAAACAATTTGAATGAATTCACTGCGACGCTGTTCAGTGAATTCCGTGGGAAACATTTATGAGTTTCGTAAGCAATGAATACTATAAATCAGCGAGAAAAAGCAAGCCTTTTCCCCTTCGTGGTTTCATCAAACGTACCTTTATCATATACCAAATGACCATTCACAAATGTCTTCTCAATCCTCGAATGAAATGTAGTTCCCTCAAACGGACTCCATCCACATTTATAATATAAATTCTCTTTGGTTACTGTCCATTCCGTATCCGCATCGATCAAAACCAGATCCGCATAATATCCCTCACGGATATATCCACGTTTCTCTATCTCAAAAAGTTCCGCCACATTGTGACACATCTTTTGCACTACTTTCTCCAAACTTATTTTTCCACGGTGCCAAAACTCAAACATAGCCACCACCGAGTGTTGAATTAACGGTCCACCCGAAGGACACTGGACATACGGTAATCCTTTTTCATCTAAAGTATGTGGTGCATGATCCGTTGCAATTACATCTATTCTATCATCTAACAATGCTTCCCAAATTTTGTCACGATCCGCTGCAGATTTCACGGCTGGATTCCATTTAATCAGACTTCCTTTCTCCTTATAATCTTCATCGCTAAACCATAAATGATGGATACAAGCTTCCGCAGTAATCTTTTTTTCTTTCAACGGAATTTTATTTGTAAAAAGATCCGTTTCTATTCCTGTTGAAATATGTAATACATGAAATCTTGCTCCATGTTTTTTTGCTAGTTCAATTGCCTTGCTGCTGCTTGCATAACAAGCTTCTGCACTTCTAATCTTCGGATGCATTTCCACAGGAATATTTTCTCCGTATTCTGCTTTATACTTTTCCAAATTCATTGCAATCATAGGGTCATCTTCGCAATGAGATGCAATAATTACCTTTACATTTTTAAATAATTCCTCTATGGTAACCATTTTATCCACCAACATATTCCCGGTGGAGGAACCCATAAAAATTTTTACTCCGCAAACTTTTTTATAATCTACTTTTAAAATTTCTTCTAAGTTTTCATTGGTGGTGCCCATATAAAATGAATAATTAGCCAATGATACTTCCGAAGCACGTGCATATTTTTCTTCCAGCAATTCCGCAGTGATTGTTCCAGGTTTTGTATTGGGCATTTCCATGTATGAAGTAACACCACCAGCAACACCTGCTCTTGCCTCTGTATAAATTTCACCTTTATGAGTTAATCCGGGTTCACGAAAATGCACCTGATCATCAATAGCTCCGGGAATTAGTATTTTTCCACTTCCATCGATTATTTCGTACCCTTCCGAGTCAAAATCATCGCCAGGCATGATTATTTTTTCAATCAACCCATTTTTTATGGCTATGTCTGCGGAGAATTTTTTTTGTTCGTTTACGAGTATAGGGCCTTTTATATAATAGTTTATCATGAGCTAAAAATAGGAATTTATTTTCTTATTCCTGGGGAGCTTTTCCTATGGCCCTTCGTACGCCCTGCTTTGGAAACTTGGATATTAATACTTGGTTAATACCATTTTTCCACTACCGTGGAGGGTTTTACTTTTTGTCTTGATGCAAAAAGTAGACAAAAAGATCAAGGCTGCATAATAACTCGGGAACTGCGTAAGCGGTTTGTTTGAACAATACGCATTGGTTATTCCCCGGATGGTGGCAATGAAATGCAGGGCATTCTGGGTAAATGTTGACATTGTGTGGTGGCCTTGGGTTTCTTGGCATGGTCCAAGGTGCTCCGCCTTTTTCAGGCGGAGGAGGCATGCAGGGTGATAGGAAGCTAAGGCGTTTCATTTCATTGCGATTTTTCTCCTTCCTTTTTTCTAAAAAAAAGGTGCCGCCTGAGGCATAAGTGCCGCAGGCAAAAAGAAGGCATAGTGACGTTGTTTTAAATTCCTCCAACTATTCGGACAGAGCACAACAAAAGAAAGCGCCTCAGGTAACGGACCTTCCTAACAAACAAAACCTCATTATTAATAACTCTTAATTGTGAATAGCTATTTATAAAAACGAAGCAACCCGTTAAGTTCTTATTTTATATTTGTGTACCAAACTAACAACCACTTATTATATGAGTCAGGAAATGGTTCTACAGGTCTCAAATCTTCACAAACATTTTGGCAAAGTCCATGCTCTAAAAAATGTTTCTTTACAAATTCCTAAAGGTTCTGTGTTCGGAATCCTGGGTCCAAATGGAAGTGGGAAAACTACCATGCTCGGGATCGTTACCGATATGCAAAAATCCGATTCAGGTTCATACTCCTGGTTCGGTAAGGGAACAGATTTTCAATTGAGAAAAAGAGTTGGATCTCTTATTGAGACACCTAATTTCTATACATATTTAAATGCATACGATAATTTAAAAATCACTCAGTTGATTAGTGGACGTGGAGATGATGCAGAAATAAAAAATGTATTGAAAAGATTAGATCTTTTAGACAAAGGTCATATCAAGTTCGGGAATTTCTCATTGGGGATGAAACAGAGATTAGCTGTTGCAGCTGCTATTATGGGAAATCCGGATGTATTGATCTTAGATGAACCAACGAATGGATTGGATCCTGAAGGAATTGCTTTCATGAGAACTATTTTGTTGGAATTAGCTGCTGAAGGAAAGACAATCATTATTGCGAGTCACTTATTGGAAGAAGTTCAGAAAGTTTGTACCCACGTAGCCATTTTGCAGTTTGGCGATTTATTGGCTCAGGGAAAAGTAGAAGAATTATTAGGAACGAGTTATAAAATTATTCTGGAAGCTGACTGTGTTACTTCTTTAGAATCAGCATTGAAATCAAAATTCAAAGCAATCAATCATATAGAAGTTGGTAAAAACCAACTTAGTTTATCACTCAACGAAAAAGTATTGGCACAGGATGTTAATGCATTTTGTTTCGAGAACAAGGTGATACTTTCACGACTTGAAGTTGTAGGAACGAAATTGGAAGATAAATTCTTAGAAATAACCAGAAAAAACTAACCTATGCTTACGTTATTAAAAATAGAGTGGCTTAAAGTAAAAAAGTATAAAGCTTTTTGGATCATCTTCGCATTTCTCATTCTTTTATTCCCTTCAGTAACCATGGGATTTGGAAGAATGTTATCTGAATTTACCAAGGGAACTCCGGGGGTAGATGCCGTTCTTGGCGGACCTTTCGATTTCAATCAGGTATTTTTAACCGCTGCATATTTAAACAACGGATTAAACATCGCCTGGGGAATGCTACTCATTCTCATGATAGGAAATGAATTTCAAAACAGAACGATACGTCAGAATGTAATTGATGGTCAACAACGAAATGACATTATTACTTCGAAATTAATTTTAGTGGGGATCTTTAGCTTGTTTTCAGCCTTGTTATTAATGGCAAGCGGATTTATCGCAGGATTGATCTTCGCAAAAAACTCCTTCCATTTCAATGCAGATCTGTTTGAGGTGTTTGGAACATTCTTATTTGCCTCTTTTATGCAAATGTTATTTGCATTGGTGTTTGCATTTTTATTGAAGCGTCCGGCTTTGTCTGTTATTTTATATTTAGGATATACCGTTTTCGTAGAGAATATTTTGGTAATTATCTTGGTAGCGATCTTTAAAACTACTTATGTAAAATTATTCTTTACTCAGGCGGCAGATGAATTAACAACGGTAGCCCTCACCAAAAAATATCCGGTGAATGGTTCTATGGACGCTCTACCAGCCGAGGCTCCCTGGATCGCCTGTGTGCTTTATGCAGCATTGATTCTGTTCTTCTTGTATCGATATATTAATAGAACGATACTGAAGTAAGCATCAAACATCTGTAACCACATCAAACCCCTTCAAGCTGCCTACTACCGCTAGTCCCGTTACTTTCGATGCAATCTTTTTTGATTTTATCTTTCCTGCAATCTGATTCAGGGTGGCGCCCGATCCAACCGCATCATCAATGAGAATAATGTGTTTAAATTTTCCTGTTTCGGTAACCGCAAAAGTATTTTCTGCGTTGCGGATGCGTTCATCCATCTTATTCAATGATTTTTGTGGAACAGGAATTAACCCCGACATTTTTTTTACATCCACCACAGGTAATGGAATTCGAATATGAGTTTGCAAATATTTCATGAGTTGTACTTCCCTTCGAATGGTGGGAGGAATAAAACAAATGGCATCAGCTTTATGTTGAGTAACAAATTGCATAATACGATCATGAATATCTTCCACCAGCATTTTCATTAGAAATTTATTCTGACCTTGTTTGGCATAATGCAAAATGGTACCCAATCGTGTTTTTCCGAAACGCTCAATGGCATAAAAATCAAGATAGAACAATTGATTAAGATGGATCTCCTTAAACTCTTTTGTGTTTTGGAGTTTGGCGCTTCCGTTTACATTTCCTTTGTTATCATACAAACCATCCAGTTTTTTTTTGGTGATTCTATATTCATCAAGAGTTTTTTTTACGGGTAATTTTCTTTGTTCACACCAATGCACGAAAGCATCCATCCCTTCAAGAAGATTTCCAATTTCGGTAACAACAATAAAATGTTTCTGCAAAAAATCCAACTCATTTTTGGTAACAGAATAGGAGGGAGAAAGTTCTTTTGTTTTGGAGGGAGAAGTATTAATGCGATAAACGGTTTTAGGAGTACGACCAAGTTTAAGAACCAGACCTTCATCCAATAATTGTTTCATGGCAATATGTACCATTTGTTTGGAGGCACCGGTTCTATCCACCACCTCCTTCACAGTAATCTCCGGAGAAGACCTGAACAGGTTGAGTATTTGCTCTTTAATGGTCATTTTACTATTTACTATCAATAGTCAAATATAGTAATAAATTCCCAAAATCCAAGAAATAGGGAAAACCCTCGTGTATATATAGGGAATCCCCTCCCATCGAAGCGTCGCAGACGCTTCACTCAGCGAGATGCGTCCGCAGCAGATATCAGCGACAACAGAAAAAATCACCATGATAAGTCCATCCGCCGCCGCGGAGAAAAAAATCAGCACGATTTGTGGGAGACAAAAGAGCGACGGCTAAAGCCAAGCGATTATTTCTTTATATTTATCTCCCCATGGCCACCACCTACTGCGTATACGTCATCGAGCTCTCTAAAAAGGCATTTACAGAGAACCGAAAATTTAGAGACGCCAATCCCCAATTCAATGGAGTATTGCAATGTTTATACGTGGGCATGACCAGTAAAACACCCAAAGAAAGATTTGACCAACATAAAACCGGCTACAGGAATGCAAAAGGAATTAATTTATCTTCCAGCATAGTTCGTAAGTATGGACTGTATTTACGCCCCAGCTTATTTGAGCACCACAATAAAAAAGGGATGACCAGACAGGAAGCACTCTACCTTGAAAAATCCCTGGCATTGGAATTACGAAAACAGGGATATGCGGTATGGTTTAATTGAGGAGGTATTATTCTTTTACAAAAAAAAATCCGACTTTATTACTTCCCAGTAGTTTCCAAGAAGACAAACGGGATCAGGAACTATATCGGCTTTGCCAAAATTGATAAAATTTGTTTTTATCAACTCACGATCATGGTATAAGGATATCTTTCCAGATGTAGTGACAACATTTGATCCAAGGTAAATTCGGAAGTTAATTCATGAATGTCCCAAAAATCCTTTTTTCTACCGATGCGTTGTACTACATCTAATTTCATGGCAATAATTTCTTCGGAAGTAGCAAGTCTTAATGTTATCCATAACTAAAAAATCTCTAATGAAGTTGTTAGTGTGAAATAAATCGACCTTTACATTTTCCGTTTTCCTAATTGATCCGACCTTCCCATAAAGGTAAATTTGACAAATAGCGGTGGAATACCTAAATTCTTTGTTTACGTTCCAAACATTTATACCTTCAATCTTAAATTTAGTAAAAAGACTTAAAGTACCATGACCGAAATTCAAGAAATAACCAACGAACTTATTAAGTTCCGGGATGAAAGAGATTGGCAACAATTTCACGACTCAAAAAATCTTGCTACTGCAATATCCATTGAAGCAGCGGAGTTGAATGAGTTGTTTTTGTGGAAAACTGTTGCTGATTCAGAAAAGGTTGATTCATCCAAAATAAAGGAAGAGTTAGCCGATATTCTTGCATTTTCCTTCTTATTAGCGAACAAACATGGTTTTAACATTAAAGAAATTATGTTGGATAAGATAAGGAGAAATGGAGAGAAATATCCTGTAGATAAAGCAAAAGGAACTTCTAAAAAGTATAATGAGTTATGATATCAACCTCGGATTTTTTAGTAAAGAGGTATGATTTTAATTCCAATCTGGTCAATGAATTTAATAATCTACACTATGCAAAAGATCTATGGCCTATTGTGTATATCATAAGTGACGGAGAAATTAAAGAAGCATATGTAGGAGAAACCACCGACACATTTGCTCGTATGGCTACACATTTAAAAAGCGATGCCAAAATTAAATTAACTGCCGTTCATTTAATTTCTAGTGCCAAGTTCAACAAGTCTGCAACATTAGATATTGAATCAAATTTGATAAAATATATATCTGGTGACGGTCAGTACAAATTAATTAATGGAAATATTGGCCTTGCGAACCACAACTATTATCAGAAGAAGGAAGTTTATTGGGATATTTTCAAATCAATTTGGGATAAATTAAGAGCAGAAGGAATATCTAGGCATTCTATTGACTATATCAATAATTCAGATTTATTCAAATACTCACCTTATAAAAGTTTAACCCCAGAACAAAAGGCGGGTTTATTGGTTGTAATAAAAAATTTATTGGATCCCAGTTTCAAAACTACAATTATAGAAGGTGGAGCGGGAACGGGCAAGTCAATTTTGGCAATTTTCTTATTCAAGTTGCTAAACTCCAACAATGAGGATTCTAATTTTAAAGAGTTTGGAGAAAATGAATTTGAATTCATCAAGCTTATTGAAGAACTAAAAAAGAAGTACCCTAACCCTAAAATGGCTTTGGTTGTTCCAATGTCATCGTTTCGAAATACTTTAAAGAAAGTATTCAAAAATATTAAGGGCTTAAGTGGTTCAATGGTAATTGGTCCAGCTGAAGTTGCCAAAGAGAAATTCGATATTGTTGTTGTTGACGAGTCACATCGATTGCGCAGAAGGGTTAACCTAGGTGCGTATTATGGAGCCTTTGATGTTGTTTGTGAAAAATTGGGTCTGGATAAAAATAATTGTAGTGAACTTGATTGGGTTTTAAAACAGGCTAAAAATTCAGTCTTATTTTATGATGAAAATCAATCAATAAAACCATCTGATGTTAAAAAAGCTGATTTCGACAAACTGAAATCTAATAGATATTCAAAAGTTGAGTATTTAAAATCTCAATTCAGAGTAAGAGGTGGAAATGACTATGTTAAATTCATAGACAATCTATTAAACTGTAATCTGAACGAAAGGAACCAAGTCTACAGTTCTAAAGATTATGAGTTTATCTTATTTGATTCAATCGATGACATGGTGAATCAAATAAAGTTACGAAATGAAGAAAATGGACTTTCACGGCTGGTTGCTGGATATTCATGGGAGTGGGTTTCTAATAAAAACAAAAATGCATTTGACATTAAAATTGAAAACAAGGAATTGAAATGGAATAGTGTTTCAGTTGATTGGGTTAATTCGGAGAATGCGATAAATGAAGTTGGCTGTATTCATACAACCCAAGGTTATGATTTAAATTACACTGGAATAATTTTTGGTAATGAGATTACTTATAATAAACAAACCAATGAAATTGAAATACTCAAGGAAAACTATTTCGATAAAAATGGAAAACAATCCATCGACAATCCCAAGGATTTAAAGAGTTTTATTCTCAACATTTACAAAACTATTATGCTTAGGGGTATTAAAGGCACCTATGTTTATGTTTGTGACGCAAACTTAAGAGAATACCTCGCTGAACATATAGTCAAATACAAAACAAAAAGTAGCGTCAAATACTTCAACAAAGAAGAAATTATACCTTTTGTCAATTCAATCCCTTTGCATGATTTAAGAGCTGCTGCTGGTAATTTTAGTGATTTGCAAAATGTTTCAGAATTTGAGTGGATAGAACTACCTGCAAGATATAAACCATCAAAGGAATTATTCGCGTGTAAGGTTGATGGCGAATCGATGAATAAAATAATCCCGAACGGCTCAATTTGTTTATTCAAAAAATATGATGGTGGTTCAAGGGATGGAAAGATTGTTCTTGTCCAAAGTACCGGAATTCAAGACCCCGATTTTGGATCAGGTTATACAGTAAAAGAATACAGGAGTATAAAAAAAACTACCAGCGACTCATGGGGTCATAAATCAATTGTTCTAAAACCGTTATCAAACAACGCTGATTACGTTCCGATTGAATTAGGTGAAGATGAGTTGCATAATCTTAAAGTAGTTGGGGTTTTTGAATGTGTGCTGTAACGACCCATTGAAGTAATACCCCCACAAATTTCCACTACTCAATATTGAGTATTTTAGCTCAAAGCCTTCAATACGGAGACAGGTTTGTCTAATAATTGTTACTTTGTATGAAATTAAAAACCTACCTATGAAAAAGATCTCAAGTTTATTTTGCTTCATTATGTTATCGGCTTTCGTATCAGCACAAGTCGCTGTAGAAAAAATTGAATTGGAAGGTGATGTTTATACTGTTTGCAAGAATTTTCCGAAGCAAATTTTAGGACTCTATAAATACCAAGGAAAAGGAGATCCCATAGTTGAACTCTTAGCAGATGGTACCGGGACATTTCAACGACATGATGTTGCGGCTGACGCTATCAATTTCTGGGTTGATTGCGATGAGAAGGGAGTTGTAAGAGAGTACGGAACTGCTCCATACATACGATATACCATATTGTATCAATATATAAACGATGGTGTTTATGGAATAAAGGCTGGAACCTATGGTTTAATGGAGGCTTCTATGCGCCCTGATTTAGGTCTTGTAATTATTCTTGGAGAAAGACACAAGGCGTTGAATTAAATGAGAGCTGCTACAAGGAAGTGTGTGAAAATTATTTATGGTTAAACTTAAAGTACATTGAGTATGAAAAAATATATTTTAGCTTTTATAGCTCTTTCGATTTGTTTGTCGAGTTTTGCTCAAAAAGATAAACCATGTTTATTATTAACCAAGCATTATGTGGATAAAACTTCCTGTAGCAACCAACCTTGGTCAAAAGTTGAGGCAATGAATGATGATGATGCTAACATCAAGGCAAAGCAATTTGTAACTGATAATTCCACAACAAGTCCTGCAACCAAAACTATTTATGCTAACCGATTTGTTATTATTTTTTCTAATAAAAAAAATTACACTACTTTCAAATGTTTTCCCATGCTTTATAGATGCTTTGATGGTGCTAGCTTTGAAGATTGTATAAATAAAATGGAAAAAGCTTATTTGGATTACCCTGATCCTTACGCATCGAAACCGACTGAAGTCTATCGTTGGCCCGAAAAGAACTAGTATTGAGAATTTTTATATTACTTGCTAATAGCTAAAATCAACACTTATGAAAAAAAAGTATCTAAAAATCCTTCTTATACTGTTAACATTTGCCACAATAACGGCATGTTCTAAAGAAGATTCCACTAAACCGCCTATCGACCTTATTGGTGGCGAAGTATACCTTTCACAAGTGGTCACCATTAGTTTGCCAAGTACCGATCTGACGGAACAAGAATATCAGGCCACTCTAGATGGAGTTGATGTGACATTGGTAAAATCGGATGACCATAAACTGTTGTTCCTAGTGCCAAACGATGCAATTTTAGGGGCTCATACTTTAACAATTCCTTCTTTAAATAATGCCACAATTTCATATGATATAAAAGAAACTGTACTTTCTGAAGCCCCTGAAGCTTCTTTGGCTCCATTTTTTGCAAACTTTACAACATTTTCGATGTCTTTGGATGCTTCACCTGAAGCTGTGGAAGCCCAAGACGCATTAGACAATTTCAATAATTATTTTGCAAACGCTACCGTTGCTGAAAAGACAGAAATTGCCATCTTATACCAAGTAAATAAAACGGTATTTGATAGTATTATTCTGGATACTTCTCCCGGACGTAGTATTGACACCAACGCGTTATATTTTGGAGCGGCAGTTATCGGTGTTGGTGCAAGCATCCCACTTTTATTGGCTCCTACCGGCGCAACACAAATAGCCGGTCTTGTATTAATTATTCCCTCTTTGTACTATGCAAAAAAATACGGAAAACCACTTTATAACGAATACATACTAACAGGCAATATTAAGTTAGATGGTATTTTGGGAACTAATGAAAGAGCCGGATTTATTCCATTTGAGGATAATATAAATTCTTCCTTAACAATTAATACTTTAAAAAGAAAATTGATGTCTGCTGATGAAGACAATCCTCAGAGTTCGGTGGTCTACTTCTTTAAATATATAAATATCTTAAATGGATATATTAATAAAGCAAACACAACGATTCAGATTGTAAATAATTTGCCTTTTGTAAATTTTAGCCTGATTCCATTAGTACAGTTGTCTACGTCAGGTACCGAGGTAAATGGTATTGTAAATTCAATCGATTTTGATAATATTACTTTCAGCGTCAATAACGCAAACCTACAACTGGTTTCTTCCACTTTTCAAAGCGCAGGAAATTTGAACATGAAGATAAAAATTATTGGAACTCCAACTGTATTACCAGTACAAAGCACATTAAATTATAGTTATACCGATAATTTTAGTTCGTTTTCAGGAACTATCCCAATTGAAGTTTCAGAGGTTTCAAGCGGATGTGGAACTGTTACCGATATTGATGGCAATGTTTATCAAACTATAACTATTGGCACACAATGTTGGATGGTTGGGAACTTAAAAGTAACTAAATACCAAAACGGAGATCCAATACCTAACATAACTGATAATAACACTTGGGGGAATTTACCAACCGCAGCTTATTGTAATTATAATAATAATGTAAGTAATGGAAGCACTTATGGCCGACTCTATAATTGGTTTGCAGTAAACGACAGTCGCAATATAGCACCTGTAGGTTGGCACGTTGCTACCCTTGCAGAATTTGCGACTCTTGAAAGCTATTTAGGTGGTAGCAGTATAGCTGGTGGTGAAATGAAAGCATCAAGCAGTGACACGCCAGGTTGGGACGGTACAAATTCATCGGGCTTTACAGCATTGCCCGCCGGTTACCGATATCACGTAAGTGGCTTGTTCGCAACTCTGGGCACGTCCGCAGCCTTCTGGACGACTACTGAGTACTCTGCTCTCTTTGCTTGGAACAAGTACCTAAACACAAGCGATGTGGTGAGCAGCAGCAGTCCCCCTTCTAAGACACAGGGTTTCTCTGTAAGGTGTTTGAAAGACTAACCTTTGATTTATTTTTAATACTACTTCTTCAGGACGAATTATTGCAAATGTTTTAAATGAGGTAGTAAGCGGCGAAAAATTGTCTCAACTAATCTTAAATTTACCCATGCTATTTTAATTTGTTGAATCTTCCGATTCCGCAACTTCTTGTAGCTCCAAAACTTTATATACTCCAATAATTAAAATGAAAGCAGCCACCGCAACCATTTCTTTTCTTCTATTTAGCCTCCTCGTTTTCTCGCAGAATATTACAAAGGATACCGTACAACAAAACAAGGAAGTCCGTTTTGAAATAAGGAAAGAGAATCCTGCTTATGGCCTTACCCTATTATGGAATCTACCGGAAGAACAACTACAAGGCATAGTTGGAAAAGAATATAAACCAATGGTAAAAGATGGAAAATGATTTTTAATGTTATTTATCGCGACGTCTGAAAAATATTATTTAGACAGTGTTGAATACAAAAATTTAAAGCTGCCCCATATTCTTGTTCCTGTAGAAGGTTCTTTAAATTCCTACTCGGTTATAGGCGTAAAAAATCAAAAATTGAATCAAGTTTTGGGGCAATTTTACTTCGAACCGGAAGAGGGAAAAATTGATTTGAAATTAAAATTTATAGGCGACTCGGTTTCATTGGTTGCCAAATTAATTACCAAAGAAGGAAATGTAGAATTTAGTTCTGTATTTCTGTATAAACCTGGAGAAGAAAAGGCTATTGCATCAGGTTCTATTACTTCACCAAGCGATTTTATCAGCTGATTTGGCGGACAAGAATCATATAAACCTATTCCAATTAATTCGGTAAAAATAAAAACGAAAGGGAAAAATTGGATATCGAAATATAATCTCTCTTTGGTACCTGATCGCATTTGGTTGAATGTAGATTTTATTTGAGATTTTGTTTTTATGGATAATGCAGGGAATGGGAAGGATGCTAAATGATTACAGCGTTAGCGATAGAATCCAACGTGCAACTTCTCTGGAGTTGTGATAAAAAATAAATCTCGCGTTTCTATAGTCATCAAACTCATCCGGAGTTTTCTTAAATTCTATTTGTTGGATATGTTTTTTGACTCTGGAACAGTAGGATAATCTGGAGTAATAAACACGGTTACATGATTTATATTCGTTCCACCACTTGATCAACTATCCGGAATGCCATTGGCAGACTGAAATATTGTTTTCCATTCAAAACCGAATTAATGGCTATTTCCAATTCATAATGCGTAACATCCTTTAATACATGTCCTGAGGCACCTGCCAGTACCATATTCATAATACTATCAGGATTTTCGCAAGAAGTAAAAGCTATAACATGGATGTTAGGATAATTAATTTTTATATATTCAGTTAATGTAATTCCGGTTTCCTCTCCTAACGACATATCCATTAAAATTACTTGAATGTTGCTGTCTGTTACAAGTGTTTTTTTCATTTGATCTCCTGAAGACACAGAGGATGCCAATTCGAGATATTGAATATTTGAGACAGTCATACCTATGAACAATCGGCAAAAAGCAGAGTCTTCTACAATCATTACCCGGGTAACACCACTTCTTAAAGTGGGTACATGATTTACAACCTGATGTTGCTTATCTGTTCTTATAGTTTTCATGATAGGTGGTGTTAAAAAATGAAATTCTAATACAACAAATCTACTCCTATTCCGGCTTGAAGCTGTTACATCTATATGTGGATGTTTATACATAAAAGGTTAAAAGCTGTTTCTGTACAATATAAAATATATTATATATAAATCTTTTATGAAAGAATCTCTGCATGACCTGTAGCATGCAGTAGATACAGGTAAATGAGAGTCGATTTGAAGTGTATATTTGCCGCAAGTGCTGAACTATGGGACGCAAGTGGCCCCGGTCACAAACATCCCTTTCACTTCTCTCGAGACCCAATAGTCCTCTCCAAACTTTTATTTCAATATGCTCATGAAAACCAGGAGCGGCCCCGATAGTAGCGATACCCCACAGGTTGGAGCAACCAACCGAGGAGTAAAGCGGATAGCGGGTAAGGTCGCCCAACCTTTTAACCAAATTTATACTCCCCTTACAATCCGGTTTACCACTAAAGTCGTAATATTACAGTGATGGAACTGGTACAAAAAAAGGGATTTTCGTTTACTACTTATGAAGCTCCGTTTATTGCTCCGTTCGATAAATTGTTTGAGATCTTTAAAGAACTCATCGTACATACTTCAGGCGATTTTGATGAAGCCATTGATTGGCTAAGTGAACTCGATAAAGAATATAAACTTACCGATGAAAAGTATACCATCGATGATTTTATTGAAGACTTAAAGAAAAAAGGCTATATCCGAGACGAAACAAAAAAAGATGGGACTGGTGGAATTGGAATTACTTCGAAAACAGAACGTGCCATTAGACAGCAAGCTCTCGACCAGATTTTTGGGAAATTAAAAAGAAGTGGTGGAGGAAATCATAAAACCAAACATGCTGGAAATGGCGATGAACAAACGGGAGAATTTCGTTCGTATAATTTCGGCGATTCTTTGGAATCTATTTCACTTACCGAAAGTTTAAGAAATGCTCAGGTAAATAATGGGGTGGAAGATTTTATCCTTACCGAAAATGATTTGGTAGTTGAAGATTCTTTTTATAAAGCACAAATGAGTACAGTGTTGATGATTGATATAAGTCATAGTATGATCTTATATGGTGAAGATAGAATTACGCCTGCTAAAAAAGTAGCCATGGCCCTGGCAGAATTGATCACGACCCGTTACCCGAAAGATACTTTGGACATTTTGGTTTTCGGAAATGATGCTTGGCCGATTGCTATTAAAGATCTTCCTTATTTACAAGTGGGGCCTTACCATACAAATACTGTTGCAGGGTTACAGTTGGCAATGGATATGTTGCGCAGAAAAAGAAATACGAACAAACAAATTTTCATGATTACGGATGGTAAACCCAGCTGTGTTCGTGAAAAAGATGGCAATTATTATATGAATAGCAATGGGCTGGATGAATACATTGTTGAACAATGTTATACCCAAGCGCAGCAGGCAAGAAAATTACATATTCCCATCACCACTTTTATGATTGCGAATGATCCGTACTTACAGAAATTTGTAAAGCGTTTTACGGAAGCGAATCAGGGGAAAGCTTTTTATACAGGATTAAAAGGTTTGGGAGAAATGATTTTTGAAGATTACGAGACAAATAGAAAAAAGAAAATTAAATAAGTACCTCTTATGAAAATTGAGAATATTAAAACCTTAGGTGAATTAAAAAAATCGGGATACGTTTCAAAATCCATTAAGGATGAATTGAGAGATAATTTACGGGAAAAAATAAAAACGGGGAAACCTGTGTTCGAAGGTGTGCATGGTTTTGAAAATACTGTAATCCCCGAATTGGAAAGAGCTATTTTATCACGACATAATATTAATCTCTTGGGTCTCCGCGGACAAGCAAAGACCCGTCTTGCACGTAAAATGATTGAATTGCTGGATGAATATATTCCGGTAGTAGAAGGTTCGGAAATTAATGATAATCCTTTCAATCCTATTTCACGTTATGCAAAAGATTTAATTGCTGAGAAAAAAGAAGTGACTCCTATTACCTGGTTACATAGAACAGAAAGATTTTTCGAGAAGTTGGCAACTCCTGATGTAACAGTTGCAGATTTAATTGGTGATGTAGATCCTATTAAAGCGGCAAATTTAAAATTATCGTATGCCGATGACAGAGTAATCCATTTCGGAATGATTCCACGTGCCAACAGATGTATTTTTGTGATCAACGAATTACCCGATTTACAAGCAAGAATTCAAGTAGCTCTTTTCAATATTTTACAGGAGGGAGATATCCAAATTAGAGGTTATAAAGTTCGTTTACCCTTGGATATGCAATTTGTATTTACTGCGAACCCGGAAGATTATACCAATAGAGGAAGTATTGTTACTCCATTAAAAGATAGAATTGGTTCTCAAATCTTAACTCACTACCCTGAGAGTTTGGAAATTGCAAAAAAGATTACAGAGCAGGAAGCAAGATTGAATAGTGAACAATCAAACATCGTTTATATTCCTGCTTTGGCGAAAGATCTGTTAGAGCAAATTAGTTTCGAGGCCCGAGAAAGTGAATACATCGACAATAAAAGTGGTGTAAGTGCAAGATTGAGTATTACTGCGTATGAAAATTTAATGAGCACTGCTGAGCGTCGTGCTTTAAAAATGGGTGTTGCTAAAACTACGCTTCGCTTGTCGGACTTTATGGGAATTATTCCTTCGATTACCGGTAAAGTGGAATTAGTTTACGAAGGGGAACAGGAAGGGGCTGCCTTCGTTGCACAAAGACTCGTCACAGACTCTATCTCCACTTTATTTCCTGACTATTTCCCGAAAGTGGAAAAGTTAGAAAAGGATCCGACTAAAAGTCCATACAATGAAATTACAGAATGGTTTTTGAATCAGCCGGGAATAGAATTACTGGATGAGGCCACTGATGAAGAATATAAAGCTGAACTGGATTCAATAAAACCATTGGAAGAGTTAGTGAATAAATACAATCCTAAGATTCCGGCAGAGGATAAATATTTCTTAAAGGAGTTTTTGCTCTGGGGATTGGTTGAATATAAAAAACTAAGCAAGGATAGATTTACAGAAGGGTTTCAATTTAGTGAGCTGTTTGGGAATGTGCAGAGTAAATCGTGGAAGTAAGGGGGCGCAGCCCTTTTTTATAACAGATTTCTACCTCTCGGTTTTTTCTCCCACAGTCCTGATAGCTATCGGGATTGTGGGAGAAAATTGTTGATGTAAGAGCTCCCAGGAAATTGGCGTCATTCGATTTTATAGCCTTTGGGTAGGGCCAGCTCTTTATCGGTTACCTTCCGGTCAAGATACTTTGTAACCCTTATGGTCATGTCAACATTGAAGGCGACTGTTTGCATTAAGAAAGGAACTCCTTTCATTCCGGGATAAAACATTTCAAAACCATCCGCCCTGGGGTCAAGGGTCATCCATAAAGTGGTAAACCCTATTTTATTGGTGACCTTGTATTCGGTACATTTAAATCCACACATCAAACTATCACGTCCGGTTTGTGAGATTACAGAATTTGTATCACGGGTATTTCTATCAACTTCAACCCATGGCAAACGAAATATCATCTGTGTTTCTCGATCAATTCTATATAGGGCAGAATCCTTCCTATTCCCACTATATTCCGATATTATCTTTCCTGTTGAATCTTTCTCAACACTTCGATACATTCCGTTTTTATAAGTAATAGTAATGAATTTAGCATTATATTCTTCTCCTTTATAAATAGTTCTTATTTCATATTGAGCTTCTCCCTGAATTTTTTGGGCTGATAATAAACTCGGAAGAAAAATGAATAAGAATAAAAAAATCTTCATGCAAAAAAACAATTTGTTTATTGATGCGATGGCTTGAAAGCAACGTTCTTATCTTTCCACTCAAAAGTTTGGATCATGTGATCCATGTCAGCTTCAATGAAAGATAAAACCTGAGAAAGAGAATCGTAATTCGGTTTGAAATTAAAATACATAGCAGCCCTAAAGAAATGCTCTATGCTATCCGTCAAATAAAACTGATACGGACAAGCTGCATCTCCTTCAATTTTATATTTCATTCCATAAACTGCCGAAGCAGGATCTACGATCATTGCTTCTTCAATACCCGATGATTTCACAACATGCTTGTACACCAATTCATTTGAATCATCCAGATATCTTTTTAAATCATTTTTTACAGGATCGTAGGTAAGATAAATGGTCGCATCAAACTTCGGATAATAAATATTGAACCAACACGATTTCCCTCTTGCATCAGGCGAAGGAATAATCATGGCATGCTTACTCATTTCGAATGTATAGGTACAGGCAGTATCGAACTTTACATATTCAACCGATGGTATTTCAATATTGAAATACCCTCTTGGTTTCGGCGTATATGTTTTTTCGGTACAGGCCGACAAACAAAAAATAACGATAACTGCTGTAAATAAAATGAGGCTATGTTTTTTCATTGACAATATCCTGTTTGGTCACTTTTACTCTTTTAATTCTTCTTTTATCTACTGATTCAACTTTGAATCTTAATTTTTCACAATCAATGATTTGTTCCTTCTCAGGCAATGTTCCATTCAGTTCTAATAACAATCCTGCAATGGTATCAGCATCCGCCACGTAAGGTTGAATATCGGAATATTCAATATCAATAATTCGGCACATATTTATGAGAGACGTTTTCCCTTCAAAAACAAAATTTGAATCATCTAATCTTGAGTAAACAATTTCATCATCATCGAATTCATCATTGATCTCCCCAACAATCTCTTCAATTACATCTTCCAATGTTACAATTCCTGCACTGCCTCCATATTCATCTACAACAATAGCCATGTGAACTTTTTTCTCCTGAAACTCCTTTAAAAGATCATCAATCTTTTTTGTTTCCGGAACAAAATAAGTAGATCTTATCAATGTTTGCCATTCAAAAGTTTCGGGCTTGTTCAAATGCTGAATCAAATCTTTTATATACAATACTCCTTCAATTTTATCAAAGTTGTTTTCGTATACGGGCAATCTGCTATAGCCTGCTTTTATAATAACGTCCACTACCTCTTTAAAATTGCTTTCTATATCAATCGCCACTACATCAACGCGGGGCTTCATTGTTTCTTTTACCGATATTGTTCCGAACTCCACGATTCCCTTCCAGATCTTTTTCTCTTCCTCCGTAACATTTTCGTCCTTGGTGAGTTCAATTACCGCTTCAAGATCTCCGGCATTCAACGAATTCTGATTGCCCTTCTTTTTAGTAAACAAAGCGCTTGATAACATTAACGGACCCGTCATCCAAATCATTACTTTGTTCAATACCAACAACGGACGAACCATAAATTTTACTATGCTCTTGGGGTTTTGTGTTCCGTACACTTTAGGAACTACCTCTCCAAAAAGTAAAATGATGAGTGTAATTAAAACTACTTGCAGCAGGAAAGAAACTATTGGATTTAAAGCACCTTCAGGGATCAATTCTTCTTTTAAAAATTCGGAAAGAATAATGATGGATAAATTAACGCCGTTATGAATAACAAGAATAGTGGCTAAAAGCTTTTTGGGCTTATCGAGAAGTTTTAAAACATTCTTTCTTGAACCTTCATTCATTTCATCAATTTCCTTTCGGGAAATAGAGAAGAAAGCCACTTCCGCAGCACTCATAAAAGCAACACAAACCAATAAAAGTAAAATGGCAATAACATAACCAACAGCAACTCCGCTAAAACCTGTAAGCGGAATGGTTATAAGAGAAAAGCCTGTTAAGTTGGGAGGTTCCAATTTGTTCGTTATTCGTTCATCTAAAAAGGAAGATCGTCACTAACTGGTGGTTCGTTATTTACATATCCTCCTCCAAAATTATTATTTGTTGGAGCCGAATCATTGTTATAACTGTTTTGATTCTGGTTAGTGTTCGTATTGGCGTTTGTGTTTGCAGTAGTGTTCGCATTATAATTTCCACCAGTTTGTGTATTACCACCACCACCAGCTGGCCTGTCTAATAAAAGCAGTTCGGAAGCTTCCACTTCTGTTGTGTACTTTTTATTTCCGTCCTTATCTTCGTATTGTCTGTTACGTAGTTTCCCTTCTATATAAACTTTGTTTCCTTTTTTAAGATATTTCTCAGCTATAGTAGCCAAACCTCTCCAAAGTACAACATTGTGCCACTCAGTATTTTCAATTTTCTGACCTTCTTTGTTTGTATATGATTCAGAAGTAGCAACAGAAAATCTTGCCACAGAGGCTCCGCTTGTTACAGTTCTCACTTCAGGATCTTTTCCCAGATTCCCCACTAAAATCACTTTGTTAATGCCTGCCATAGTAATAAATAATTTATCTCAAATATAGCAAAACAGCAGGAAAAAGCAACGCGATTTTTCAACTATGTCCATAAAACATCTTAAAGCACTATATTTGCCCATATATCAAGCCATTCGTTATGAGCAACAACATAAAAATCGAATCAAATAAGGCTCCAGAGCCGGTAGGTTTATATCCACATGCCAGAAAAGTTGGCGATTTTATTTACTACAGTGGAATAGGTCCGCGTGAAAGGGGAACGAAGAAAATTCCGGGTGTAGAGCTTGATGAAAATGGAAACATTACTTCTTACGATATCGCTACACAATGTCGTTCGGTTTTTAATAATTTAAAATTAGTAGTTGAAGATTCAGGTGCCGATTGGAAAAATGTAATTGATGTAACTATTTTTCTAACCAACATGAAAGCCGATTTCAAAACTTATAATGAAATCTATGCTGAAAATTTTGCAGAGAATCAACCTTGCAGAACTACCATTGAAATAAAATCTCTTCCTACACCTATTGGCATCGAAATAAAAGCGATTGCGTATATAGGGAAATAGCGATTGCGTTAAGCATAATCTTTTGTTCCAATTTCGGTGGACGGGCCATTGCCCGTCCGTATCGAACTTCAAGATTATGCTTCCTCCAACGAATTTATTCTTTGCTTCGCAAGGAAAAAAACATTTTGTAAATCTTCAATCAAATCCTCTGCATCTTCTAATCCAACTGATAATCTTATCAAACTATCTTTTACTCCCGAAGAATATCTTTTTTCTCTTGGAACAGATTTATGAGTCATTTCGCAAGGCAAACAACATAAGCTTTTCACCCCCCCCAAACTTTCGGCCAGTTTAAAATATTTTGTATTGCTTACAATGAAAATTGCCAGCTCTTTATCATCTACTTTTAAATCAAAAGTGACAATTCCTCCTGTAAATTTCTGTTGTTGTTTGGCAATTTCATAATTCTGGTGTGTTTTTAATCCGGGATAAAATACATTCTCAACAATATCAACCGTGGTTAAAAATTCTGCTACTTTTTGAGCATTTTCCGAATGTTGTTTGATTCGCAGATTTAAAGTTTCAATTCCACGAATCACCAACCAACTATCAAACGGACCCAAAATCCCCCCGGAAGCATTTTGTATGAATTTTATTTTCTCACCTAACTCAGGAGTTTTTGTAACTACTAAACCCGAGATGAGATCACTATGCCCACCCAAATACTTGGTGCCTGAATGCACAACAATATCGGCACCAAGATCTAGGGGCTTTTGGCTGGCAGGAGAGGCGAACGTATTGTCCACACATAACAGACAATTATTGGCTTTCGCGATTTTCGAAATCGTTTTTATATCAGAAATTTTTAATGTTGGATTTGTTGGACTTTCAATCCAGATTAATTTTGTTTTAGAAGTAATGGCTTCTGCAACATTGTTTGCATCGGTAGTATCTACATATTTAATAGAGATGCCGAATTTTTGATAAATATGAGTGAATAAACGAAATGCTCCTCCATATATATCGTCTACTGCAACAATTTCATCGCCGGTTTCCAATAGTTTTACTACTGCATCAATGGCTGCCAATCCACTAGCGAAAGCATATCCTTTAGCGCCATTCTCTAATGATGCAATAAGGTCTTCAAGCACTTTTCTTGTTGGATTGTTACTACGTGCATAATCAAATCCTTTGTGTACACCAGGTTCATCCTGCACGTAAGTAGATGTTTGGTAGATTGGTACTGCAATAGAACCTGTTAAAGGATCAACAGGAATTGTGTGGATTAGTTTTGTCTGGTCTTTCATTTCTTTTAGTATTAGTGTTAAACAATTAAATTTTACTTACACTACTTACCAAAATGATTATCAGAAGAAATCCCTTCAATCAGCATTGATTAAAAACGAGTAGTTCAAGGCGGACGAGACCGAAAAAGCGCAGTCCGCCACGGCGGATGAGCATTTTGAAGTTGAAGTCCAACGCAGAAATGCGACGTTTTTTATCAATGCCAAAAAAAAAGCTCCTCTGATAAGTCAGAGGAGCTTTTATATATATGAATATTATATATAATCACTTTTATCTAACTTATCTTTCCAAGCATTACTGCGAGGAAGGATTTGGCACCTTAGTTTTTTTGTCAGTCTGAACTTGTCGAAGACTCACAAAATCACCAGGTTGTCAAGACATCATAGGGCCTTACCCTCCGTCTTTCTTGATAAGTAATGTAAAGAACCAGCACAAATATACGTAAAAACAAATCGAAAAAAATGTTTAACAAAACATTTGCAAATCTACTTCTTCGCTTTTTCTTTCTGGCGGTCAATACTTTTTAGTGAAAGTTTAGTGACCTCAACACCATTTTAATGAATACAACTATAAAGACGACGAACTAGGATCGATAAGAGGTTTACTGTCCTCACCTTCATCAATACCTTCTTGTAAGGTCTTGTGCTTTTTATCCCTATAGAAGATAACAATTAAAACGGGAAGTAAAACCAAATCGCAAATTAGAGCAATTAATAAAGTATACGAGACCATTAAGCCTATCATTTTAATTGCCTGAAAAGATGATACCCCAAGTACCCCAAAACCAATACATAAAATAAGAGTAGTAATGATCATGGCCTTACCCGAGGTCATATAAGTACGCTTAATGGCATATAAAATAGACTTACCAGCTTTGAGTTCTGTTCTGAATCGACTAAGAAAATGGATTGTATCATCAACAGCAATACCAAATGCAATGGTAAATAAAATAGCAGTACTCATTTTCATACTTATGCCCAGCATACCCATGGTACCGGATAAAACTAACAATGGAACAATATTGGGGACAATTGCGATTAATACCATCTTCCAATTCCTAAATAAGATAAATAAAATAATAGATACTAGTACAAAAGCGATTAATAAGCCTTGTCCAATATTAATTGCTAAGTTCTTGTTGTTTTTATCTATCAATTCGGCGGTACCTGTAATATGGTAATCGATCAATTCTTTGTTGATGCTCTCATCGAAGAATTTTTTAAAGGCTTCATTATATTTTCCTGCTTTGTTGCTGCCAATATCGGGCATAATAGAGCGAAGACGAGCAATTTTATAATCGGAAGTAACCACCGATTTTACAAAATCGTTATTATCTATTGCTTTAATTTCACTAACTATCCTTTTGTATCTCTCATTACTTTCCGGGATCATATAACTATCTTCAGATCCACCAGCAAGTGATTGATTAGAACCTTTTACGACTGCAATTGGACTTATAATAAACCCTAACTTATAATCATTATGCAAATAGGTCTCTATCTTGTCCATTTCAACCATTACATCTCTATCGAAAACTGTTCTATCGCCCTTTACCTGAATGCTCATTTCAAACGGACGGGTACCTTGAAAATCGTGTTCGAAATATAAGAAGTCAATTTTCATAGGATCTTTTTTGCTAAGATCCTCCAATAAAAAAGTGTTTTCTTTAATACGGAAAGTAAATATCCCCATCACAACCGATATCCCTAAAGAAATAATTACAATAGGCAACTTGAACCTCATAATAAACCTAAAAATCGAATACAACATTTTCTCCCAGGTAACTTTTTTAGGGGAGAATCCCCCAAAGTTTTTAGGAGCCGGGATCAAATAAAGTAAAGCAGGTAACACGGTATAGCCCACTATGAACGAAAGAAACACACCCATGGCTGTATAGAGCCCAAAATCATCAATGGGTTTAATGCCAGAGGTAGCCAAACTTGCAAACCCAACCACCGTTGTAATGGTTGTGAATATGTTAGCTATACCTACATTCGTAATGGTATATTTTAAACTTTCTATTTTGGTCCAACCATCTTTTAAATGGTCGATGTATTTTGTAATCACATGTATGGCAACCGACAGGCCTGTAACCACCAATATGGTTGGTATAGCATTGCTTAATACATCAATATGTTTACCTGTAATTTCCATAAAGGCCATGCTCCATACAACTACCATACCCACAACAATAAATGGCAACAGCACCCCTATTAACCTTCTATATACCAATGCTAAAATGGTAATTATAACTGCCAAACCTGCAAATAAAAGGATCACGAGATCAATCTTCATGGTTTGGGTATAGAAAGCCTGGCTAATACTTCTACCAGCCAAATGGTATTCTTCAAAATCCATCGATTTTAAAATCTCTCTTACCTCTTTATCGAGCTTGATACATTGTTGATCTTTAATACTGGGAGCATTCGTAAGCATAACGCAAACTGATTTACCATCTCTCGAAAAAACACTTCCTACAAGTTGTGGAGATTTAAATATCCTTACTGAATCCTTTGCATAATTTTCTGGTTGATCGTAACGGAGGTATGGGATCTCTATTATCGAACCCATCAATGGATCACGTTGCGTTTCCTTTAAATTTAAAGGAGAAACTACATTTACAATGTTCTCTACTTTTTTAACTTTTTCTTCGAGTACATGAACTTTTTCTAGAAAATCTTTTTGAAAGATTCCTTTGCTATTTTTTAATCCGATTAAAACATAGTCGTTATCGGTACCAAAACGCTTGCGATGTTCTTTAAAAAACTCGGTATCTTTATCGTTACGTGGGAAAAAATTCTCGAAATTATAATCAAAAGCAAGGGATTGTAATCGCCAAATAGATAATCCGGTGATAATGGTGGCAATTACTAATATTAGTATACTTAATTTTTTGTACATGGTGTAAAACTTTAGTCAACTTAATTCATCACATTTCTCCCACTCAACATTCTCAACCAGGTGATGTAAAAAGAAGTCTACTCAATAAATTTGTTATACTTCTATGTAGCGCAACAAAGATACGAAAATAGAAGCACTTCTGTGGCCCCGGCGGGAATCGAACCCGCATCTAAAGTTTAGGAAACTTCTATTCTATCCATTGAACTACAGCGCCAAAAAGAACATGTGGAATGGTGCCAAAGGCCACAAACCGATCTTTGTAACTCCGCGAAAGTAAGGATAATAGGACGGTATTGCAAGCCCAAAAGGCAAAGAGCAAAGGTCAATAGTTAAAAGGACATAAAACCCAGCAAATCATTGCCTTTTGTTTTCGCGAAGCGAAAATTTACCGCTTGTCTTTTGCATTCCTCTATTAATCACCCACAACCCTCGTCTAATAAGATTTTTACCTCTTACGTTAACAAAATTTTCACACCTCAGAGTTTTCAGTAACTTTGCCCCTCATCTAACAAACAATGAGATCAATATCCCTCTTATTTACCTGCTTGGCATTTATAGGTTTTACCGCCTGTGGAAATGGTAAAAATTCGAAAAAGAATGGTAATAATGATTCAACCAAGGTTGGTTCTAATGCCCAAAAACCTACTCCGAAGGTAGATGCTGAGCTTGATGACCTTGCCAGATTACTAGCAGGAATGCCAACAAATACTAATTATAAGAACATTGCTGATACAAGTTTCTATAACAAGTATAAAGCTTCGATGGATTTTGAATGGGGGAAACTAGAAACTGAAAAAAATGCTCCTATTTTAAAATGGACCAAAGAAAATGTGGATCACACTTTAAAAGGAAACAAAACTTGTTTCTATCCATTTAGTGGTGCTGATTTTTTATATGCGAATTTATTTTTTCCTGATGCAGATAATTATATCCTAATCGGTTTGGAACCTCCGGGATCTATTAACGATCCATCAAAAATGACTAAAGATGAATTGGGAACTTATCTATACCAAAACGACAATGCAATGGGCATGAGTCATGACAAAGGTTTTTACAGAACCAACTCAATGCGTGCTGATTTTTCTAAAAAGCATTTGAATGGGACTGTACATAATATTCTTTTTTATGTGGCCCGTTTAGGATATAAAGTAACTGGGATTGATTATTTCGCCTTAGATGTTGCCACCGGGAAACCAAATTATACCAAAGCAGTTTACGGAGAGAAAAATGATAAATATGGTGTGAAAGTAAAATTTACCGATGATAAAGGCGGTGATAAATCTATTTATTATTTCGGTTATAACATTTGGAATCCAATGTTAAAAGATGGAGCAAATGATCCTATGTTTAAATTCATGGATACTTTCGGTGGACATTATTTATTTATGAAGGCTGCTTCTTATTTATCGCAATATCCGGGCTATAGTGTTATGCATAATTATATGCTGAACACTTCATCTGTAATAATTCAGGATGACAGTGGGATTCCATGGAGTAGCTTGAATAATGACGCATGGGATGTACAACTTTGGGGAAATTTCACAACTGTTTTACCGTTGTTCCACAACTACAACCAACCAGATCTAAAGGAAGCATACGCAAACAGAAAAGAAAAAAGAGAACTTCCTTTCTTTATTGGTTATAATGTTTCTATTGGAACTTCGAACATACAATACTGTGTAAGAGATTGGAATAAAACTCCATTCCTAAAAGAGATTCGCAAGGCAGATATGACGGCGAACGGCGAAGATGATACGGAAGTGAAAGAGAAGAAAAAAACCAAGTAAGTAGCGCAGCGTGTCAACCAATAACAAGTATTCTCTTTACACTGCTACAATGATAGTAATCGCCAACATGGTTGGTGCAGGTGTATTTACGAGTCTTGGCTTTCAGGTTTTAGGCCTTTCTAGCGGATATTCCATTGTATGGCTATGGTTGTTAGGAGGAATTGTTTCTTTATTTGGGGCCGGATGCTATGCTGAAATTGCTACAAGGTTAAAAGGATCGGGTGGAGAATATAATTTTCTCTCAAAAATTTATGGAAATGCTGTTGGATTTTCTGCAGGGTGGGTTTCATTCACAGTTGGATTTGCTGCACCAATTGCTGCTGCATGCATCGCTTTAGGAACTTACTTTGGGAACTCTTTACAAATATCAAATGTTTATGTTTCGGGAATTGAAGTTCCCATCTCAAAAGTAATTGCCGTAAACGCCTTGTTGCTACTTACCATTTTACAGTTGGTGAGCAGAAAAATTGGAGCAATCTTTCAAAATATCTCCACCACGTTTAAAATTGCTATGGTAATTATTATTTGTGCCCTTGGATTCTTTTTCGTTGATGGAAATGTGATAAAAGAATCATTTGGAGGAGGAATCAAATATCCTGAATTGATCTCAGGTTCATTTTTCATTTCATTGTTCTTTGTTTCGTATGCTTATAGCGGATGGAATGCTTCAGCTTATATAGCAGGAGAAATTGAGAACCCGAAAAGAAACATTCCTCGAAGTTTGATCTTAGGAACTTTAATCGTTACCGTTTTATACGTATTTCTGAATCTTGCTTTTATGATGGTGCTTCCTTTCGATCTCATCAAAGGACAAGAAGATGTAGGACGGATCTTTTCAACCCAAATCTTTGGAAAGATTGTTGGTGGATTAATCGGTTTGGTGATTTCATTGCTTTTGGTTTCTAGTATTAGCTCGATGATTATTACCGGCCCACGTGTAACAAGGAGTATGGGAGAACACCATCCTTTGTTCAAATGGTTCAGCAAAGCAACCGCAACCGAAGTTCCACAACGAGCTATTTTGGTTCAATCGCTCATTAGTCTGGTTTTTATTGTTTCTTCCAGCTTCGAATCTGTAATCGTATTTATTGGATTTACTCTGAATATTTTCACCTTGCTTACGGTGTTTGGATTGTTCATCCTGAGAGTTCATGACAAAAAGACTCAATCAACAACGGATAGTTATAAAGTATTCGGATATCCCTTTGTACCCATCGTATTTGTTTTGATATATTTGTTTATGTTGGGTTTCGGCCTGTACAGAAAACCCGTAGAGTCATTTGTTGGCCTGGGATTTGCAGTAGTTGGAGTGTTAATCTATGCCATTAGTCCAAATAAAAAAATATCAGATACAGAAAGCAATTCTTAGTTGCCTGTTTCTGTATTGCATTTCTTGTAGTACTTCCTATTCTCAGTTAGAATTTAAAGAAAACAGCTTCTCTCCAGTTATTGATAGTTTATTTAAAACCAACAGCAGTTTTTATTCTCCGTACACCAACTTCCCCAAGTTTTATAGAATTCAAATTATCTATACACAAATAGACAGGAACGAAAAAGGTGAACCCACATTTACCAATCATACCTGGAGATTAAATCCTGATGAATATTTTAATCCTGCCAGTTTCGTAAAAGTTCCTACGGCTATTTTCGCTATGGAGAAAATAAATAACGAACTTTCAAAATACGGTGTAGATAAATACAGTCCGTTAATGTTTGAGAAGAATACGGAATGTGAAACAGAACAAATCTGGGATTCTACCTGTGTTTGTTTATACCCAAACATAGCTCACTTTATAAAACGGTCATTAATCATTAGCGAGAACAGTCCATATAAAAGACTGTATGAATTTTTGGGTCAGGAATATATTCAAAACAGACTTTCCCAAATGGGATTCACCGGATCGAAAATCATTCAACGTTTTGCAAGTGATTGTGATGAAGAAGGAAACTGTTACACCAATGCGGTAAATTTTTATGATGCCGATAGTTCGCTGATTTATCGCCAGCCCGAGCAATATAATGCTAATTACATTCATGAAAAGGATTCAACCATTATGGTGGGAAACTACATTATGGATGGAAGAAAAAAAATTAAAGGCGGAAAAGAGTTTTCAAATTCAAACAGGTTACAATTACATCATATCCATCAATTTATGATGGCCATATTTTTTCCGAAGCAAATGCCGAAGAATTTACAATTCAATTTAACACAAGATGATTTAAATCTGATCAGAAAATATTTGGGGATTAATCCGGAAGAATCTATAGATCCTAAATACGATATGAATAAATATTGGCCGGCATACAATAATTATTTCTTCTATGCCCAAAGCAAACATGCCACCATGATGAAGGATGTGAGAATCTTCAACAAAGTAGCCATGGCGTTCGGATTCTTATCGGAAACGGCTTATGTGGCAGATTTTAAAAACAAAAGAGAATTCTTTTTATCGGCCACTATTTATGTAAATAAAGATGGCGTAATGCTCGATAATAGATACGATTATTCGGATGTAGGAATGCCTTTTCTACAAAATCTTTCATTGCTAATTTACAAGCATGAATTGAAACGGAAGGTTCAATATCAACCTGATCTTTCTGAATTGGAAATGCTGTTTTAATGTTGGGTGTTTGATGCTGGACGCTGGAAGTTGCAAAAACATCCATCACCCAGCATCCTACATCCAATTTCTATTTCTTCTCGAAGTCTGATGCCTTCGGCATAATATCTCCAGGATTATTCAGCTTAGATCTTTTTCTGCCATAAGCAAAGTAAATAACCAATCCAAATAACATCCAGATCCCTGCTGTTTGTAAAGTAAATAAGTCAAGGCCTACAATCATTCCCAAACAGATCAATGCTCCTAATATAGAAACTACAGGAGCGAATGGAGTTCTAAATGGTCGCGGAATATTCGGTGACTTAATTCTCATGATCAATACTCCGATACTTACAAGAACGAAGGCAAACAATGTTCCAAATGATGTAAGGTCACCTGCTAAATCTCCGGGAACAAATCCTGCGAATAATCCAACGAACACAAACAAGATCATATTCGCTTTATACGGGGTTTTAAATTTAGGATGCAATGCACTAAATGCTTTTGGTAATAGACCATCGTTGCTCATTGTATAGAATACACGACTTTGACCCATCAACATTACCAAAATTACCGAAGAGAAACCGGCAAGGATGGCGATAGTTACCGCAGTGGCTAACCATTTATAACCAGGCATAAAATTAGAAATTACATAGGCAACGGATGCTTCTCCTCCTTTATTTGGATCTGCAAAGTCTTTCCAGTTAGCAACACCGGTTAATACGTGTCCGAATAAAATATATAGAATGGTACAAACCAATAATGAACCTAAAATTCCGATTGGCATATCACGTTTTGGATTTTTTGCTTCCTGTGCAGCTGTAGATACGGCATCAAAACCGATGAATGCAAAAAATACGATTCCGGCACCACCAATAATTCCACCAATACCATGACGGAACCAACTTGAATAACTTTTATGGACACTTCCATCAGCATTTAATACATCAGGAGTTCCTTCGGGAATCATATACGGAGTATAATTTGCGGTATTAATAAACTGCCATCCAATTACGATGAAGATTAAAACGATGGCTACTTTTACGAATACAATCACCATATTGATCATGGCAGATTCCTGTGTTCCTCGAATCAATAACAAAGTGAGCATCGCTAGAATTCCGAGGGCCGGTGCATTTATAAATCCTCTTACACCATCTCTTGATACCTGTAAGGGGGAATGGCACCATTCGTAGGGGATTGCACCTCCGAGCAAATTGTTTAAGTATTCACTCCAAGCAATAGAAACTGTTGCGGCACCAAGGGCATATTCCATAATAAGTGCCCAACCAATAATCCAGGCTACCAATTCACCCATGGTTACGTAACTGTATGCATAAGCACTTCCAGCAATAGGAATCATAGAAGCGAACTCGGCATAACAAAGTCCTGCAAATAAACATCCAACTGCGGCCACAATAAATGCGATGGTAACTGCCGGTCCGGCTGCCTGCCCAGCGGCGGCGGCGGTCCTTACAAACAATCCTGCACCAATGATGGCTCCAATTCCGAGTGCAATCAAATTCCCTGCACCTAAAGTTCTTTTCAATCCCTTTTCCGAATCTTCGGCTTGCGCCAACATAGATTCAAGGGACTTGGTTCTAAATAAACTCATACGTTCGTTATTTATAGATAGTTAAGTTTGAAAGAAAGGATGAAAATACATAAATAATTGAAATACCACTTCTGATAGGGCATTTTACCAATTGATTACTTTCTCGCTTCGAATAAATGGAAGGATGCTGGGTGTTGGATGCTGGAAGTAATGCCAAATGCAATTAGCATATTCATTAGATGATAACCTTCATCATATTGCTTTATAAATTCCTCCTGAGCAATGTATTTTCTTCTTTGTGCCTTATGTAAACATGTTACCACCTCAGCAACCGAACGAATAGAATATCCCAGAAATCTGCTAAATTCCGGAGTAGATTGTAATATTGAACCTTCCGAAATATTCAACGCTACACTATCTGCTGCTCTTGTCATTTGGGAAACAAGATTATATTGTTCGGCTTTGTGAAATTTATTCGCAAGCGCAAATATTTCCTCACCAAAATCCATTGCCTTTTGCCAGACAATTAGTTTCTCGAATTTAAAACTCATATTATATAATTTAGAGGGTAATCTTTGACTAACATCTAGCATCAAACTTCCAGCACCCTTCATCCAGCATCCAACCCTCTTTTCTTAACCTTGACGGCCTGCCTATTTAACTATGGAGCCATTTGAAGCCCCATCCTTCGGATTCACAAATTTCAAACTACCGTCGGGAGCCTCTGCCATCAGGATCATTCCTTGCGATTCGATGCCCGCTAACATTCGTGGCTCTAGATTTACCAGAATCAATACCTGCTGACCTACTACTTCTTCAGCCGTATAATATTCGGAAATGCCGCTTACAACAGTACGTTCGTCTATTCCTGTGTTGATGGTAAGCTTCAATAATTTTTTTGTTTTCGCAACTTTTTCCGCGGTCAAAATAGTTCCTACACGAATATCCATTTTAGAAAACTCGTCGTAGGTTATATTTTCCTTTTGCGGTAAAAGATTAGCTGAATTCATATTTTGTTTTTTTGCAGCTTCCAATTTCAATAACTGTTTTTCAATAACATCATCTTCGATCTTGCTGAATAAATGCGCTGCAGGATTTAGTTGATGTCCATTTGGAATTGTTAATTCATCCTCCCACCCATAAGTATCCTTGGGCATGTTTGCCATTCCAAAGATCTTTTTAGATGTATCCGGCATAAAGGGTTGCATAACACCAGCCAAATGTAAAATCAAAATCAAATGATTGTTTAATATCTCTCTTACTTTTTCCGGGTCAGTTGCATACAACTTCCACGGCTCCAATTCGGTTAAATATTTATTTCCGAAACGGGCCAATTCCATTGCTTCAATCTGTGCCTGACGGAATTTATATTCTTCCAGATTTTTTTCTAATGCATCGTACACTTTACCCACTGTATCGTGTAACGATGCTTCTGTAAAATCAAGCTTATCGGTTTTACTTACTACTTTCCCTTCGAAATATTTATGATAGAGAACCATAACACGGTTCACATAATTCCCAAGGATAGAAAGCAATTCGCTATTTACTCTTGTTTGAAAATCCTTCCATGTAAATTCACTGTCACCCGTTTCGGGAGCAATGCTTGTTAATACATAACGTAATTCATCTTTTTTGCCTGGGAAATCTTCTAAGTATTCATGTAACCAAACTGCATGGTTTCTCGAAGTTGAAATTTTATCCCCTTCTAAATTCAAAAATTCATTGGCCGGAACATTATCAGGTAGAATAAATCCCCCGTTTTCTTTTAAAATAATAGGGAAAATAATACAATGGAAAACGATGTTATCCTTTCCAATAAAGTGTAATAGTTTTGTATCCGATGATTTCCAATAAGGCTCCCAATCCTTTCCTGTATCCTTTGCCCATTGTTTGGTTGCACTAATGTATCCTATTGGAGCATCCAACCACACATATAAAACTTTTCCTTCGGCACCTTCTAATGGAACCGGAACACCCCAGTCTAAATCGCGGGTCATGGCACGTTCCTTTAAACCATCTTTGAGCCAACTTAAACATTGTCCTTTTACATGCCCTTTCCACTCTTCGGGGTTGTGCTCTACAATAGGCGCTTCCATCCCGGCGAATTTCCCTGTGCGGATCCATTCGTCTACCCATTCCTGAGAATTCTGCATGGGTAAAAACCAATGTTCGGTTGTTTTTAAAACGGGCGGCTTGTTACTTAATATGGAATGTGGATTAATAAGATCCGTTGGACTTAACACAGTACCACATTTTTCGCACTGATCGCCATACGCATTTGGGTTAGCACACTTAGGACAAGTGCCCATAATGTATCTATCCGCCAGAAATTGTTTAAACTCTTCGTCGTAATATTGTTCTGTTTGGTGTACACTTAATTTACCCTTTGCATTTAAATTTTTAAAAATCTCTTGTGCAGTTTCGTAATGTAAAGGATCACTTGTTCTATGATAGATGTCGAATGAAATTCCGAAATCTTCAAATGCACTTTTATTAATGGTATGGTATTTATCTATAATTTCTTTAGGTGTAGTTCCCTCTTTTTTAGCACGAAGGGTAATAGCAGCACCATGCTCATCACTTCCACAAATAAAAGCCACATCACGTTTCCATAAACGTAAATATCTTACATAAATATCAGCAGGTAAATAAGCCCCTGCAATATGACCTATATGTAAAGGCCCATTGGCATAAGGCAAAGCCGAGGTAACGGTATATCTTTTTGGTACTGACATAGGGCAAAAATAAGGAAAATGTTGGTTTTTTGTTGGGCGCCCCCTTCGACTCCCGCAGGGCCTTTGCACGGGCTGCTCAGGGCCGGGCTATCCGCTTTATCTTTTTATTTGCTAGTCGTTTGGGTTCAGGGGGTGAACGTATTTATGATACGTCCGTATCGCAACGGAAAAGAATATTTGTCGCAAATAAAAAGGATGCCGCTGCTATCCCTGGCGCAAGGTTGTTACGTATCCGGATTGGTCTTTTTGCGGAGATCCAAGGCAAGTTGGTTGATTTCGTCTAACGAAAAGTTCTTTAGCATTTCTTTCCAGCGGTATTCCTTTTTCTCCTTTTTAAGCACAAAAATTGGATGGCTAGGAGGAATAATTTCGTTTCGATTTGGAAAAAAATGTCGATTTACTAAAGAGGGACTTGATTATATTTTGTGTTTTTGGAAACTCCATCGTTTTTCTGTCCGAATAACAATCCAGAAAGTAGCAAAAACACAATGCAAAGTCTATAATTTATAGTCCTTTCTTGGTTACTTTTCCTTTCTGTAAATAACAAAGTTATTATGACTATAATAGTCTTCATTTTTTACAAATCTTGCAAGAAATGAAGCAAACTACACTTAAGATTATTACCAGATATTACATTAATATTTTTCATTTTTATAATAAACCGAGAAAGCTTCGCCTTTCCACCAATTTAAAGGAGTAAGTATAAGCTCTCCAGTATGAGGTATTATTTGATCCACATGAAACTTTCTGCTTACTCCTTCTGTTTAACGTCAGACCAAATTGTACCAGTATAATGTAAAAGAGATTGGACATTTTCTTAAGTTTAACTTTAATAAAAATACTAAAGAAAATGGAAGAAAACAACAATGAACCAAAGAAACGTGGAAGAAAACCATACAGTTTAATAAAAGACATTAAACGTAAAACAAACAAAACCTACAGTGCTGAGGAAAAGATAAGAATAGTGTTAGAAGGACTGCGAGGAGAGGAATCTATAGCCGCCATCAGCCGAAAGTATGGAATTAACGACAGCGTGTATTATAAATGGAGCAAAGACTTTTTAGAAGCCGGTAAAAAAGGATTGAGCGGAGATACCGAAAGAAACGCTAACGCCACGGAAGTTTCTGATTTAAAAAGGGAAAACGATAATCTAAAAAAAGCCCTAGCTGATTTATATCTGCATAATGATTTGCTAAAAAAAAGTTTAACCGGTTTGGATTAAGCCCTAAAATGGAAAAACACATGCGGTTAAATCAAAGTGAGAAATTCGAGATCATTCAACTCGTTGAAAAGTCGGAGATTGGCGTTAATGCTACGTTAAAAGAATTTGGCATTCACAAAAGCACGTTTTATCAGTGGTATAATGCTTATTTAGAGCATGGCTACGATGGATTGGCGAATAAACCTTGCGTTCGAAAACAATACTGGAATCAAATTCCTGATGAAGAAAAACAAGGCATTGTTGAATTGGCTCTGGAGTACCCTGATCGTTCGCCAAGAGAAGTAGC
>Ga0105048_10000635_pt1 | contig 54551 bp, 50 predicted proteins | sample MAT05_FD_78382 | JGI IMG/M metagenome (GOLD analysis project Ga0105048, IMG submission 78382) | Freshwater microbial communities from Lake Fryxell liftoff mats and glacier meltwater in Antarctica - MAT-05 | ecosystem: Environmental > Aquatic > Freshwater > Ice > Liftoff microbial mat | place... | reverse complement strand
CCTTTCGTCACTCTTTGTCGGGGCGGGCAGATTCGAACTGCCGGCCTCACGGACCCGAACCGTGCGCTCTAGCCAGGCTGAGCTACGCCCCGAACAGGGGTGACGAAGGGCCGGGACAATGGCCAAAGAAGCTTCCTCTGTCAAGCCGCTTCGAGGCCTGAAGCGGCTGAAAAATTGGGTTTAAATTCGGCTATTTTTTGCGGCTGGCGAGGGCCGTCACGAGCTCGGGCACGGCTTGGAAGAGATCGGCAACCAGGCCGTAGTCGGCGATTTGAAAGATGGGAGCTTCGGGATCTTTGTTGATCGCTACGATCTTTTTGGAGCCCTTCATGCCGGCGATGTGCTGGATGGCGCCCGAGATGCCGACGGCCACGTAGAGAGCGGGGGCGACGATTTTACCAGTCTGGCCCACTTGGTAATCGCCCGGGGCGTAGCCTGCGTCCACGGCGGCGCGGCTGGCTCCCACGGCGGCGCCGAGCGCGTCAGCGAGGGGTTCGAGAACTTCAGCGAAGCGCTCCTTTAGAGCTCGACCGCCCGAAACAATGATCGACGCTTCAGAAAGCTCGGGGCGCTCATTCTTCACGCTATCGAAGGCGACGTACTCAACGTGCGCTGCGGCAGTTCCTGGAGGCGTTAACTGGACGCTCTCAATCGGGCTTTGCCCTCCGGAGGGCTCGGCTGCGTCAAACTCACTCTGGCGTGCCGTGGCGATCTGGATGGGTGTGCCGAGCTCGCAGTAGCCGAACACGTTGCCCGCGAACATTGGGCGCTTGTAGATGAGCTTGTTGCCCTCGGCGGCGACGGCCGAGCAATCCCCGGCGTAGGCCGCATCCAGCTTGCCTGCGACGCGCGGCATGAGATCTTTCCCGAAGCTGGTCGCTGTTGCCACGAGTAATCCGTAGGCTTTGCCAACTTCAGCGACCGTGGGCGCGAAGCGTTCCGCGGTGTATTGGCTGAGGCTTGCGTCCGCGCACACCACTATTTTCGCGGCGCCGTACCCGGTGAGCTCAGCTGCGGCAGCTTCAGGTTTCTCTCCGAGCACCAGGATGGAGAAGGAACCGCCCAGTGCGGGAAGGGCTTTCTTCGCGAAAGCGATCGCGGAGAGCGTGCTCCTTTTGAGTTTGCCGTCTTCGGAAATTTCAGCAATGACGAGTGCGTTAGCCATAATTTTCCTTGGGGTCAGATGACCTTGGCCTCATTGGCGAGGCGGTCCACGAGCTCAGCCACATCTTTGACTTTGATGCCGGAGGAGCGTTGCGGCGGACGTTCAAATTTTGTGTAACGTGTGGTGACAACGCAGCCTGGGGCTAGTTCGGTCAGTGTCTTGACGTCGAGTGGCTTCTTTTTGGCTGCCATGATGGCGGGCAGCGGCGCGAAGCGTACGCCTTCGTTGTACTTGAAGGCGCGCTCGGTGCGATTGGAATAGACGCTTGTGGGCGCCACGATGCGCAGATCGACAGAGACAATCGCAGGGAATTTCAGGCGTAGCGAGAGCACCCCGCCATCCACTTCACGCCCCACCAAGACGCTCCCATTTTCTTCGACAATCGTGGCCGCAAAGGTGGCCATCGGATAATCGAGGAGCTCCGCCAAAATCTGAGCCACCTGATTCGTGTCCCCATCTACGGCTTGCTTGCCCATCAGCACCAGATCGGGCTTCTCAGCTTCAACCAACGCCTTCAGCGCTTGAGCTACCAATCGCCCATCGAGTTGGTCATCGGTCGCTTCCACACGGATCGCTCGGTCGGCGCCCGTGGCGAGCGCGCTTCGCAAATTCTGCTCAGTTTCTTTCGGGCCAAAGGTGACCACCACCACTTCACCTTCACGCTTCTTCGGCGCTTTGCCATCCTCGGTGAGGCGGAGTGCGGCTTCGAGTGCGTACTCGTCGAAGGGGTTGAGCTTGAATTCAAGGCCCGTTGTCTCGACGGCGTTACCCGTGGGCGACACTTTGACCTTGTTGGCGTTGTCTGGGTCAGCGACCCGCTTGATGGCGACGAGGATTTTCACTGGCAGGAGCTCTCCTGATTGGGAAGCGGCAATGTAAGCCGTACCTTAAGCCTTGCCAGCTGGAGATCCTATGGTTGGCGGTTGGTCGGGTGGTGGGCCGGTGCGATGCCACAGCGTTGCCGGCGCGGAGATCCTGTTTGGTGCTGCCCCCGGAGCTGCTATGGGAGTCCTTCCGAGATGGCGATCTCAACTGATTTTCTGGTCCTGGGTAGTGGTGTTGCGGGCCTTTCGTTCGCTTTGCATGCGGCTCGCTACGGGGAGGTGATGATTGTCACCAAGCGCAACAGCGACGATTCAGCGACGAACTGGGCGCAGGGCGGTGTCGCTGCGGTGATGTCTGAACAGGATTCGTTCGCCAAGCATGTGCAGGACACGCTCACGGCGGGTGCTGGCCTATGCCATGACATCGTTGTTGAGTTGTGCGTCCGCGAAGCACCCGATGCGATCGCTTGGATGACTGAACTCGGCGCGCAGTTTTCGCGGGAGGGCGAAGGGGATCTGTCGTTAGGGCGTGAGGGCGGGCACAGCGAACGACGCATCGTGCATGCGCTGGATGCAACGGGCCGAGAAATTCAACGCACGCTGATGGAAGCCGTTGCCCAGCATCCGAACATCATTCTCAAAGAATGGCACATGGGTGTGGATCTGATCACGCTCACTAAATTTGGTGGCCCCGATCATTGTGTGGGTGCTTATGTGCTCGATGAGAAGACCGGCACCGTGGAAACGGTGTTGGCTAAATCCACCGTGATTGCCACCGGTGGGGCCGGAAAAGTCTACCTTTATACGTCGAATCCTGATGTTGCGACGGGCGACGGCGTGGCGATGGCGTATCGAGCTGGAGCGGAGGTGGCGAACATGGAGTTTTACCAATTCCACCCCACCGTGCTGTACGAGCCGCGTGCCAAGAGCTTCCTCGTGAGTGAAGCTTTGCGGGGGGAAGGGGCGGTGTTGCGGCTGCCGAATGGTGAAGCCTTCATGGAGCGACACCATGCTTTGCGCGATCTGGCGCCGCGCGATGTGGTGGCTCGCGCGATCGACTACGAGATGAAGCGCAGTGGCTCCGAACACGTGCTCTTGGATATCACCCACAAGGATCGGGCGTTTCTCCAGGAGCGTTTTCCCAATATTTACGCAGAGTGCGCGCGCTATGGAATTGATATGGCGACGCAACCGCTCCCGGTCGTGCCGGCTGCGCACTACATGTGCGGCGGCGTTACCTCGGATTTGCATGGGCGCTCCAGCTTGCCAGGCTTGTGGGTGGTGGGGGAAGCCTCCTTCACGGGCCTGCATGGGGCGAATCGACTCGCTTCCAATTCGTTGTTGGAGGGGTTGGTGTTTGCACGGCGTGCAGCACTGAAGCTCGGGACTCAAATTGAAGAGCTTCGGAAGAGTCCAGCCGTGCAGGTTCCAGATTGGCAAACTGGCTCCGCGGTGCCGAGCGATGAAGCCGTGGTGGTGTCCCACAATTGGGACGAGATCCGGCGCCTGATGTGGAATTATGTGGGGATTGTGCGTTCGAATGCGCGGTTGCGCCGCGCCGCACGGCGTGTGGCTCTGCTGGAAGAGGAGATCCGCGAGTATTACTGGAAGCATTTGCTAACGCGGGACCTGCTCGAGCTGCGCAATATTTCAACGGTGGCCCAGCTCATGATTGAAGCCGCTGCAAGCCGGCGCGAAAGCCGAGGTTTGCACTACAACATCGACTACCCGGAATCGGATCCAGGGGCGCGCGCCGATACGGTGGCCAAGCGCGGGCTTTTGCCGCATTTGCGGGGAAGCTAAATGGTGGGTTGTGGGTTCTGTCGGTGGAGGCTCTCACGATGACCGAACAAGCCGCGAAAACTAAGGTTGCCTTGTGTTTGCCGGGCGGAGGAACGAGCGCGGCGATGTTCCAGGTGGGTGCCTTGGCGGCGCTCGAAGATGGGATCGAAGGCTTTGATGCTAATGCTTTTGATCTTTACGTGGGTACCTCAAGCGGCGCGAGTGTGGCCGCGCCATTGGCCGGAGCTCGCTCGATTCAGCGCATCTATCGCGCGGTGATCGATCCCGCGGATGTCTATTTTGGCCTAGAAACCAAGCATTTGTTGCGAGCTGACTTGGGCGAATGGCGGCGCACGATCGTTTCTGGGCTAGGCGCTCTGCGGCACGGGGCGCGCAGTCTTTTTTCTAGGCAGGATGCTCCCGCGCCGCGGTTGCTCTTGGAGGAGTTGGAGCGGCTGTATGATTCGCTGCCAGCGGGATTCTTCACGCTGGATCGCTACGAGCGTTTCTTGGAAGATTTCTTTGCGCGCCGCGGGGTGCCCAATAGCTTTTCGATGATGCCGCGTCCGCTCCGCATCATGGCGCATGATCTGGACTCTGGCGAACAGGTGCTGTTTGGATCGCAGGGCTTCGAGCATGTTCCGGTGAGCCGTGCGTGCGTGGCTTCAATGGCCAGCCCGCCGTATTTTTCGCCGGTGCGCATTGGTGATCGGCACTACATCGATCCGGGGGCCGCCCAGGTGTCTCATTTGGATGTCGCGGTCGGTGAGGGGGCAAATGTAATAGTGGTGATCAACCCCATGGTGCCGGTGAACGTTGCAAGCGTGCCAACCGGTCACGGTCATCGGGAAAGCGTGCGCGATAAAGGGATGGTCTGGGTGCTCAATCAATCCCTGCGTATCGGGATCCATCGCTTGCTTCACGAGTCTTTGGCGCGCATCAGCAGCACGAGCGATGTGGGTGTCGCTTTGGTTGAGCCCGAGCCAAGCGACGGCGCGCTCTTCATGTACAGCCCTGCGAATTTTGCCGCACGCCGCAACATCTTGGAGCACGCGTATCGGAGCACGCGCAATCTGGTGGACACTTGGTTTGCAACAGGCGCGCCATTTTTACAGAAGACAAATTGGAAACGGCGCGAGCGTCTTTCCGAGTCTGCACCACCACGCGAGAGCATTCCTCCGTCCCGATAGGCGCGCAGCAAGCCTCCTGTGGGCCGGAGCGTTGCTTCGTTGCTTCGTTGCTTCGCCGCCTGCGAAGGCGCTACATCACGCGATTTCGACCCGAGTGCTTGGATTGGTAGAGGCGTTCATCGGCGCGGCGGTACAGCGTTTCCACGGTGTCTTCGGCCGCGAACTGCGCAACCCCGATGCTCACCGTGATCGGGATCACCGTTTCCTCGTACTTGAAAATCGCCGCTTCAATCGAAGCACGTAGGCTTTCGGCCTTGGTGAACGCCGCACTCACGTCGCAGCCCGGCATGATAATCGCGAATTCCTCGCCCCCGACGCGGGCGAAGAGCTCTCCTTCGGTGAGAATTTGTTGGGCAATCGCAGGAACCAGCTTCAAAACTGCGTCGCCTGCGGGATGGCCGAGCGTATCGTTGACCCGTTTGAAATGGTCGATATCAAAAATCGTGAGACAAAGCGGTAAGCCATGGAACGTGCTGTCGCTCACCTCGCGCTTCAGCACGACGTCGAAATGCCGCTTGTTGTAGCAGCCCGTGAGCGCATCGCGGCACGCCATGTCCATGATCTGCTCGTGATATTGGAGCTCCATGTTGCTCTCAAGGTACTTGAGCACGGTGCGCCCCACGCTGATCTTGTCGCCGTCTTTCAGCTGGTGCGTTGTGATGCGCTGCCCATTCACGTAGGTGCCATTGGTGGATTGGAGATCCGCTACGATCCATTTGCCTGCGATGCGCTGAACAACGGCGTGCTTGCGACTGATCAAGCCGCTATCGATGGTGATGGCGCACTCATCGCTTCGGCCAATCTCAACAATCTGCTGCACGAGATCGACTCGATTGCCGAGGCCGTCCCCTTTGATGATGACGAGGCATGGCTGGCCTGCGCTCGACGGCCTCTCTGAGGGCATCGCCGCCAGCGTCTTGGAAGTGATGTGACTGGAGTCTCGCTGCCGCATTTTCCTAACAGTAGAACGGGCGAAAGGGTTCAGACCATTAGGCCATCTCACTTTTGAGGCCTTTTTGTGGTTCTCCTAGTTGAGGCGGGTCCAGATATTGGAACTCAATCGGCTGGGTTGGGGCTCTGAGAGCTCGCCCGGAGCGAACGCGAGCCGCAGGTGTTGGTTGTCCAGTTGCAGGAGGTCGTACGTTGACTCACCTGAACGGAGAAGCTTCCCAAACAATCCAGCTGACAACTCGCTGGGGGCACTCCGCGTTTCACCGGACTTCCAATCAGAATGCCCCAAAAATTTCTGTTCGTTCAAGCGGGCTGCATCTCGCACGACGAGGTCGACCTCGCCCAAGCTAAACGCTGCTTGCACCCGCCCCGTCTCCAGCGACTTGAGGCTGCTCACACTTTTCCGAATGACGACCGAATAGAGTTCGCCGAGGCAGCCAGCTTCCGAAAATACCCGGCGCGTTTCGGTAATTTGCCCGCCCACGATCTCGACGACGCTGCTACTCGCTGGGCCCTTCGAAGGCTCGCAATCTGACGTTAGCCAGGCACCCTGCAGCGTTTCAAGTGCGACATCAGGAGTTGCCGGGGCCAGCTCGACGGCGGGGAGCGGAAATGCGGCTGCAACCACCGGAGCTGCGCCATTCAGGACGAGGAACGTGAGCGCAGCGCCCGCCAGAACCAGCGCAACGGCGGCGCCTGGGATCCATTTCGGGCGCGACGAGCGGGGAGAGGGAGGGAGAATGCTAACGGCGGCTGGCTTCAGCGAGGCGCCAGGGTTGGCTCCAGGTGTTTCGCGGGTGTCGGGTTTCATGGCAAAAACTCTCCTCAGAGCAAGCTCGGATTATGTAGGCAACAACCACTAAAGACAACGCGGCAAGTTTCTGACTCGGTTGAGACGGGCCGGCACTGTTGCCCAACCCCTTGATTTCCAAGCACGAAGGCTCGAAAAGCAAGACTTATGAAGCTTCTGGCATTCTCTGTGGTTGGGTTGGTGAGCACTTTCGGGAGCTTCGCCCAGGCCCAGGAAGCCGTGGAGGCTGAGGAATATTCGGCGCCAACGGAGCGACGCGGTGGCTTTGTGTTGGGCTTGGCTCCCGCCTACGGCTTGGGACAGGCTTCGGGCTACCCGAACGAAGCGGATAAGGTCAATCGCAAGGAGTTTCAGGCTAACACCGAGTTTGGCAGCGCAGGCTACAACTCGGTTTGGCTGGGTGGTGCGCTGCGCGATTGGTTCACTGTCGGGCTGGGCGCCTCGTTCGGCGGTGTGAAGGGCAACCACTTGAGTGCTAATGGCACGTCGTTTGTTGTGCGGGTGGAGGCCTTCCCGCTCTATGCGCGGGGCGGCACGTGGCGCGATTTTGGACTGGAAAGCGAATTTGGCGCCGGTTTCATGAAGGTTAAGAACGACGCGGGGGACACGGTGGCCGATGGTGGTTCGCTCTCGCTGGTCGGGCTCGGTGCGTTCTACGAGCCTTGGCGCTTTTGGCAATTTCGGATTGGGCCGTCCTTACAATATTCTCAGATGTTCAGCCAGACGCTCACGGCTCATTTTGTTAGCCTGGGGTTGCGTGCTTCGCTCTACGGTTCACTGGTAGATTAGGCCTCAGGCCTTCTCGCGATACACACGGCACCCCAGCCATCGCAGTTGACCGTATGCAGCTGCGCAAGTGGCCAGGCTCGTTGCGTGATCGCGCTTTCGAATGCGGCTCGAAGCTCCAGCGTGTCCGATTGAAGACAGCCACTTAGAACCAACAGCCCGTTAGCTTTTACGGCAGCTAACAGCGCCGTGCTGTGTGCCACCAGGACATTGTGGTGGATATTCGCGAAGACGAGATCTGCCGATTCAGCTAGGCCCGAGTGCAGATCAAGCTGCTCGCAGCTGAGGCGTGGGAGGACTCCGTTTCTCGCAGCATTCTGTTTGGTCGCGCTGACCGCGACCGCGTCCAAATCGAACGCCTTGCCGCTGCCGAACCCCAGCTTGATCGCGGCGATCCCCAGCACGCCTGAGCCCGAGCCCGCGTCGAGCACACGTTGCTGCGAGAGCCCATCTGGCCTGCTCGACGCGAACTGTTCCAAGGCCGAGAGACAAAGCCGCGTTGTTGGATGGTCAGTGCCAAACGACAGGCCTGGATCGAGCTCGAGAACGATGCTGCCCGCTGCCGCCCTGGGCGGCGGGCCCCAAGCGGGCGCAAGCAGGAAACTCCCCACTTGGACCGCCTGGAAATGATCGCGGTAGCTCTTTTGCCAAGCTTCGGCTGGCAACTCGCGGAGCTCGGGATGCTCCGGCAATGCCGGCAACAGCGTGCGGAGCTCGACGAACGCACGCTTGGCGCTGGGCGCATCTTCGAAGTAGCCGACGAGGCGCGCTCCCCAATGAGAGGAGACATCGAGCACCCATTCGAGCATTTGCTGCTCAGCCAGGGTGCGCTCAAGCTGTGCGGCGAGCCCACGATCTAGGTGACACGAGAGCTTCAGCATGCGGACCGTGTGCAGAGTCGCTGGGAAAGGCGACTCGCTCAACCCGGCCATCGCTGTGCCTGAGCAGTCACGAAAGACAGCGACGCGGCTCAGACATTACGTCTTTGGGCCGTTATCTTGTGGCGGCTCAAGCTGACCCGGCTCAGCAGGGGGGGTTGGCTTCGGCACATCATCTCCGTCATGGTTCAGACCCTTCTTGAAGTTCCGAATGCCTTCGCCGAGCCCTTTGCCGGCACCTGCCAGGCGACTCGGCCCGAATAGGAGCAAGATCACAACCGCGACGATCAACCAGTGGATAGGACTTAAACTTCCCATGTCGGTCGTTATAGCAGAAGTTCAGCGGCAGTCCGCAAGCAGCCGGCGGATGTTTGGCGCGCAATTTTGGGGCAGCGTTTTCTCCCCCGGCGCGGCTTGGCCGCGGTTGGGGGGAGAACGGCGGCTCGCAGCGCACAAAGGCGCGAGAACCGACGAGAGGGGGCACTTGACCCAACCGGAATGACCCGAGAATCTCCGCCAGTGTCGGTTCCTGAACAGGGCTCGCCTGAGCGTTTTCGCTGCACGGCGTGTGGCGCCTGCTGTCGCAGCATGCGAGTCGTCCTGACGCACCGGGACTTACTGAGGTTGTCCGGAGCCGTCGCCGATCTTGAGCAACGCCTCGCGTGGCTCGGCCCAGATGAGGTGGACATGACGGATGAGCCCGGTAGCTTCGTGGAGCTTTCGCTGGGGCGTCGCATCATGACGTTAGCCTGGAAGGATGGAGGCTGTGGGTTTCTCGGCGCGGACGGCCAGTGTGGTGTCTACGCCGAGCGGCCGCTGGATTGTCGGGCATACCCGTTAGATTTTTCCGAAAAACACGCTCGGCTTTTGCCGCTCTTGGACAATTGTGAGATGGCCTGGGATGCAACAACAGATCTCAGTCTCGCTGAAACCGAAGATGGCGTACGCTGGACAGAACTCGCCGAGTATCAAGCCTTGGTGGCGGCTTGGAATCAGAGCGCGCGGCGTCGCCGGCGCATGGGACTGGCGAAAGGCTCAGCGGCTGAATTCGTAGCTTTTCTGCTCCGCAGAACGCCGCCAGAGTTAAAGGTGTTGGACGGCGGTCTCTCGGAAGCCAGCGACGCCATTCTCCGTTAGGAAGCCGAAGCCACCGCGGCCGAGCTCGGCATCCTGGCCGCTGAGCACGGGTTTGCCATCGACGGAGACTTCGATCTTCTCGCCTGAGACCTTTACCAAAAACTGGTGATCTTCACCGACGCCCCACGCAAAGGGAATTTCGGCGAGCGTCTTGTCGGCGTAGTAGCGGCTGATGAGCTTGAGCGTATTGCCATCTCCGACCACGGCCAAGTAGCGCTCAATGCCTTGCCAACGCAGCACCATTCCGCACAGATCCACCAGGTTTTTCTTAACGCGCGCCGAGAAGGTGTAGTCGGAAAATTCTAAATTGCCGGTGATAACGTGGCCGCGACCATTCGAACGGATCAGATTCATGAAGCCTTCGGGCTCTTCATGAAATTTCGGGCGAACTTCGTCGGCATTCTGAATCCAACCGACAACAAGACCCTTCTCCGTCTTCGGAATCGCGTATTCCATCGAGAAGTGAGGCTTGCCCGCGACACTGATCCTGTCCACCACGAGCCGACCGCGAGCGTTCTCTTCGCCGAGGATTTCGATGCCAAGATCGGAAACGGGCCAGCCAGCGAGATCGGGAACGTCGATCAAAATCCGCACCGCACCGTCACCGGCTAACGTGACGGCAGCGCCGTACACTTCGCCGCTCGCCTTTTTCGTGCTCTCGTCCCAGTGGCGCAAAAACAGCCGCACCGAAAGGCTGGCGCCTTGGTGCCCAACGAGTGCGCCTTCAAGCGTTACATGATGGCCTGGATACAGGCGCGGGGAGCCCATCATGGCATAGCTGAAGCCTCCAAGTGTGGGCTCGGCCAAGATCGGCGTACTGACCCGCGCCGAGCGTTTCGGCGAAAGCCCGCTCACGTCAATCGCCAGGGCACGGCTTTCGCCCCACGCAATATTGCTGATGTGAGCTGGAGGCTGCGTTTTGTGAGCTGTGGGCTCGTTTTGGAAGCCGTGGCGTGCGCCGGGCTGGCTGAAGTGAAACAGGGCTCCAGCCTTAGGCGGTGGAGCGGCCTCCCAGCCCATGATCTTTCTGCCAATGTCCGCGATGTGCAAAGCCTCGGTGAGACAATCCGAGACGTGTCGCGTGGGCTCTGCAGTGGGCAAGAGGATGCGATCGGCGATGGGATTCTGGAAGTCGTACTCAGCGTTGATGCCAGAAAGCCCTAGCTTAACGCCCATCACGGATCCGACGTTGGCGGCGTTACAGTCGGTATCCCAACCGGCGGTGTTGATGATATTCTGCGATTCACGGAAGCTTTCAGGCGCATAGGCCCAGGCCATGACCATGATGGCGTGATTGGGCACCATGTGGCAGCAGCCACCGAACTTGTCGTAGCCGTATTTTTCTTTGATCCTGTCAAAGGTTTTGTGCCAATTGCAATCCACCTTGACCCAAGCGCGCACATCCCGATGCACTTCAGCTATCACCGAATCTTTAGGAATGAAGCTAACGGCTTGGTCCAGCAGGCGATCCATGTCTTTCTCGACGAAGGCCGCCGAGACCAGCGCTGCAACCACGAGCGCGCCATAGATCGCCTCACCATCGTGCGAAACAGCTGCTGATTTGCGCGCCAAGCGCGTCGCCAGCTCCGGATCACCCGGGGCCACGAGGCCGTACGCATCAATGAAGATTTGCGCGCCGATCTGCTCGGAAATCACTTGGCCGTTCAAGGCACAGGAACCGCTTTGGGGGCTCTTCACGCCTTCTTTCAATCTCAGAAAAGCCGTGTGTTCGGTGGAGACACCGCGCCCACCCCACCACAAGATGGATTTGTTCTCGATGATGTAGTTGAGCCACATCCGGCCAAAGTCTTCGTCGGGTGTTTCAGTGTAGCGACCGGTATCTTCCAAGGCACGAATGAAGGTGAAGGTGCCCGTAATGTCGTCGTCGGTCACGACGAGTGGTACGCCGCGTTCTTCGGCCACATAGCGATCCACGGCGCCAAAGTGTTCGATGACTGAAGCTTTCTCCCAGCCTTCGAAGGGGCGCCCCATGTACACGCCGATCACTTTGCCTAAAACGCCTGCGTAGACCTGTTCGTCGTAGTTCGGGATGGGGGTGGACATGGCGCAGCCTAACCGAGGGGCGCGGAAGCCTGCTAGCACTGTTGCGCTAGCCCGGATGCGGGAGGCGCTTCGCCTGGCATTGCGCTCGCGAAAAGTACTATCCTACTTGCGTGGAGCCCGTACTGCGCGTCGTTGGGGCCCTGATGCTCGGGGGCCTCATGGCGTGTTCACCCGAACCACGGGAGTTGGTGCTTCCCGCTGCGATCGTACCTGCCGTCGGGGACCCGGGGTGTTTGAAGATCAATGCTTTGCCACCGCTCCGATTTACCGGTGCCCAGACTGAGCGCGGGGAGAACATTGAGGCTCGTATCGATCGCGAGTTGGGAGGCGAAGGTTTGGAAAAGCTGAGCATTCGGTTTCCCGCCGCTGGCGGTGTGCCGCCCACCCCTGGGATCTATGCGCTCGGAAGCGGTGAGAATACCAGATTCTCTACCTGTTCGGCCTGTGTGAGCGTCTTAGAAGACCTATCGGGTGTGAACCTGGGGCACCTAAATTTCGCCACTCAGGGCACTCTACTACTCGAAGCGGTGAACGCTGCGAACGGAGAATATCGGGGTATTCTCTCGAATGTGGTGCTGCGTTCGCTTCTGCCGAGTGTGAGTGTGGGCTGGGATGGGCTGGACCCTAACATTGAGCGCTGCTTGGCTCTATCGGACGTACGCTTCGATACTTTTGCCAATCAACACCCAAGTTGTGCCACCACTGAAGACTGCGTCAATCAGAAGAAAGAAGTGTGCGATCCTGACACTCTGCGCTGCATGCCGAGCCAATGTTCGGACGATGACATGCTTTGCCCGGCTGATCGCGTTTGCCGGATTCAACACCCGACCTACCTGACTGGCGCGTGCTTCAGGCGCTGCGAGCCTTTCTTGAGCAACGCCTGCGGCGACGGCAACGAGTGCGTGTCGACCCGCTACGCTGGCGGCGAGGGGATCTGCAAAAAGGCGGGATTTGCACCGCTTGGAAAGAAGGCGTGCACCTCGTCGACGCTGAGCACCGGTTGTCAGCCGGGAGCTGTGTGCCAGGCCATGGCGCCCGTTTGGCCCGATGAGCAGTATTGCGTCGCAACCTGCGACTATTTTTCCAAGTCGCCGGGCTGTGCTGCGGGATTGTGCCGATTGTACAGCTACGGAGCTTCCGAGCTGCGCCAATACTGTTACACGGATCGTTGCCATTTCGGTGGCACGTGTGGGAATGCTTCAGACATAGATCCGGCAGAAATCGGGCAGAAATGTGCTGCTCCGTTGGACACTTGGTGCGCGGCGGGAGACGGGTTGGCTGCACGTGGCGTGTGCACCGGAACGGCCTGCGAGCTGTTGTGTGCCCTCGGCGCGCCCGCGTGCCCACTTGGAACGACGTGTGTGCAATACGTCACGTCAGATAGCCAAAATACCGCGCTCGCGGGAATTGGTGTTTGCAGGTAGCTTTCAGGTCCGAACAATAGCGCTGTCGCCACCGCGCGTGAAGGCGAAGCTCACTAAGGCGTTAAGAGCTCAACGATAGGCACCGCGTCAAAGGTTGTGTCGCTAGTTTGCTTGACGCCACCGGGGACGAAAATTTTGCCATTCAGTGCCACAGCGCCCAACGCAAAACGCGGGGTCGGTAAAGCTGTTGTGAAGCTCCAGCTGTCTGTCACCGTGTCGTAAACCTGGGTTTCTGGATTGATCCGACCCGTAGCTCCCGTGATGCCACCGATGACGTAGACGCGGTGGCCGACTGCAGCGCAGGCGAAGCTACTCACGGCGAGTGGCAGGAGTGCCTTTTCAGTCCAGGCTTGGCTCAGCGAATCGTACGCGAATGTTTTGCCCGGGCGCGCGACATCCCGCTGCTCAGTGCTGCCTCCAAATGTGTACAAGGTGTCGCCGATGAATTCCCCGGCAAAATAGGCGCTTTCCTCCACCATGGCAGGTAGGCTTTGCCAGCTCCCACTGACGACGTTGTACTTGGCGAATTCAGGCACGCGAGCGCCACGTGGATTGGTGGCGGATGGCACCACGCCGCCTGCGAGGTAGATGTCGTCACCCTTAACAGCCATGGCCGAGGCGCCGATGCCAGCGCTGACGGGTCGCTCGCCCTTCTCGGCCCAGGTTCGCGCGAGCGAATCGTATTCATAGAGTTTCAGGACATCTTTTCCGCCCAGCACATACAGCTTGGTCCCGACGCCGGCAACGTTGGGTTGATCGATGAGCGCGGGCAGGGGAGTGTGCTCTTCCCAGCTATCGCTCTTGGGATCGTAGGCATACACGGCCAACTGGGGCTGGCCTGCTGCCACGCCCGTGTTGAGAGTGCGCCCGCCGAGAACAAACAGTTGCCCATTGACTGCGACGGCGCGCGAGTAAGACGTCGGTGTACCCGGCATGGGGGCAACCACGGACCAAGTCTGATAGACGGCGTCGGTTGCATTGGTCGTTGTGTTCATGGGGCCGTTCCTATCGGCTCCGCCTGCGCCCCCTTCTGGCCCCTGGATGCTTCGGCTTGAGCAGCTGGTTAACGCCAATGGAACCAACAGGAATGTAAAGGTTCGACACAAAAACAGAGGCGGCATGTTTCCTTCAGCTCCTTCAATTTTCCGCAGATGGCATCCGGGCGTGGAGCGCTGATTATGACTGACGTGCCCCCCGCTGTCACAAACATCCTGTTGCGGTGGTGCTAATTGTCCTTAGCCCCTGCCAGAATCCAGAACTGCAAGAGCTCGCGGTCTCGATTGCAGAGCGGGCGTTGTCCTTGTGGCATCGTGTCTCCGCAGGGACCGCTCCCGGCTGAGGCGCGCGCTTGGCGCGTACAGCTGAAGCCCAACTTTTCCTGGCAACCTTCCACTTTCGCAACGAGGAAGCTCCGAGCCGGATCGCCTGGTTCCACCAAGTGGAGCGAGGGGTCGGTCTTAGAAGGGATGCCCACAAGCCGTGCCAGCATCGCTCCGGAATCCACCACGGCAGGAGCGGGCTCACTCAGATAAAGATCAGCACCGGAGCCGCTGACGCTTCCGTGGCAAGGAGCATCGTTACAATTTCTCTGCAGGGCAGGCACAAGATCGTTCTTGAACGACACGCTCACACCGGCCGTGACGATCGGAGCCGCTACAGGACAGGTGCCAAGCGAACAATCTCGGCTGGACACTGATGAGATCGGAGCCGCCATGGGCCCAGAACTGCTCGCTTGAGGCGGCGCACCCGGTTCAAGCACCGACGCTGTGCTGCACCCGCTGACCCAGACGACAGCGGCGAGTGCCAGGAGCAGCAAGCGGCTTTTTGTGTGAAATAGCCAACACGGAGGACAGAAGGGTGACGTGCTCACCCAAGCTTCCATAGCCTAAAAATGCCGGATTGGCTGCTGCCGCGGTTGGACAGCCTGTCCTCCCATGGGGCATGATTGACGATTAAGGTCGCCTTGGCAGTTCCACCCCTCCCGCCAGTTCCGCAAATTCCGCATCGCTCCCGTGTCGGGGAGGTGGTTGCGGGGCGTTACAAGCTTTTGGCGATGCTGGATCATGGCGGCCAAGGTGCCGTGTACCGTGCCGTCGACACGCAGGGCGGCGACGACGTAGCGGTCAAGATCCTTTCGGACGCGATCGCCGATGACCCTGAGTGGCGTGAGCGAATGCTGCGTGAAGCCCAGGCTTTGACTGAGCTTGTGGGCACGGCGGCCGTGCGGCTTCTCGATCAGACGTACACGGAAGATGGGGCCGTTTGCATCGTGATGGAGTTTTTGAGGGGTCGCGATTTTGAAGATCACCTGAGAAGCTATGAGAACGAAGGTTACCTGTTTCCAGTGGATGAGTTGGTGCAGGTGATCGATCCAATCGTGGACACCCTTGAATTGGCACACTCACGTGGGATTGTGCATCGCGATCTCAAGCCCGGAAACCTGTATCTGGTGGATGGTACGCACGGAATGGAAGTGCGGCTCTTGGATTTCGGCTTTGCTAAGTTTCTGCAAAAACCCAGCGTCACACACGCGGGTATGGTTGCCGGATCCCCAAGCTACATCGCGCCAGAGAGTTGGAAGGGCCAGACGCCTGATCACCGTGTCGATGTGTACGGGCTGGGCGCGGTCGTGTTTCGGGCGCTGGCGGGGGCGCCCCCGTTTAGTTCAAGCTCGCTCGGTGAAATGTTGGATCTGGTCACGCGAGTCGAGCGGCCTAGCTTGTGCGCGCAGCGGACGGACTTGCCCACGGTCATCGACGCCTGGGTGGCGCGTGCGCTCTGCATTGATCGCGAAGAACGGTTTCAGAACGTGCGTGCCCTCTGGACAGCGCTGCTCGGGATCTTGAAGCTTGAGGCGGGTCGATCAAGTTATCGCGGTCCGGGGTTTGCCCCCTCGCTCAGACCTCAACAGCAACCCTGAGCTAAAAGCGCTCCGTCTCCGGGCGCTTCAGGGCTCGGGCACGAGCGTGCAGGAGTAATCGCCGAACAAGATCTTGGCTCGCTGGCATTTGACGGCAACGCTTCGACCGGGAGCATTTTCGCCAGCTGTTCTTGCGGAAACTTGCAGCTGGAAAGCCTGCTTGATCGGGTTTCGCTCCATCGCGGTGATGCGCGCGGTGCAAGGCGTAGCACCACACGCCACCTCGCGAGCCTGCGCCTCAACTTCGGTGTTATCAGCGAAGACGTTATTCAGCCCGCCGAGTGTGGCGCTGACACAGGCGACGGCAAAGACGAAACGAAGGACATTCGGTAGTGACATTGGCTGGATACTCCGAGAAATTAGCCGCAGGTTTCAAGTTCATAGAAAGGCGGGGGTTGTTCTTTGCTCCACCAGAGCCCCGCACCCACACTTAGAAAATACTTAAGCAGCATGCCGCGATAGTACGAGCCATTTCGGACGTGGATGTTTTGATCCGTGAGCTCTTGGTCGCAGCGCTCCCGGAGATCTCCGCGGGTCGTGATTTCAAAGTAGACCAAGCCGCGCGACATGGCTGCAATGTTGGCGATCGCGGGAGCAAGGTCGGGATCCGGCAGGTATTGGAGCACACCCTGGCAAACGATCAGGTCGTACTTCTTGCGGTCCCTCCAGCGTGCAATGTCTCGCTCAGTGAATCCGTGCTTCTTGCACATCGCCTGGCTGACCTCGGTGCCCTCATAGGCGACATCCTTGCGGTGCTTGGCAATCCACTTTTTCCACAGCCCCACTCCGGCGCCGATATCGATCACGTTCTTAATTTCGATCTTATTCCAGTCGGCGAAGCAAAAGACAAAACGCGCCAGTGCGTCGTGTTCCTCGGCGCTCGTGACACGAGTGGCTTTGTCGACGTAGAACCGCTGGTAGTAGGCTTCGTCGAATCGCGCAAATCGATCCATCGTCGAAGTGTAGCCCGAGGCGTGCCCCAAGGATAAGCCATCATATCCGCGGCGAATCCGGGCGGCGTTGGGGGGTGGGGGGTGCCCGCTGAGATGGGCGTGAGGCCTTTCGAGCCGCTGGCCGAAGCGCTACGCTGCGCGGTTAATGACCCCAAGCGAAAGATAATCGTCGAGGCGTTGATTGCGGTGGCTTGGGTCGACAGCAGGCTAGAGGCACCCGAAGCCGGGATTATTCTCGGCATGCTGTCGGGATTTGACGCGAGCCAGGTGGAAGAAGACGAACTCTTGGCTTACGCGCAAGAACCGCAGACCCTCGATCCAGGCATACTCAGCGGACTGACGATGGAGGAACGAGAACTCTTGCTCGGCAACGCCGTGCTCTTGGTTCGCGTCGACGGACACCTCGCGCATCGAGAAAAGCAGCTCCTGGGTACGTTGAGCGAGCTCCTCGGGATCGCGCCTCAAAAGGTTGAAGCCATTCTCAAGGAAGCGGGAGACGGTGCTTTCCGCCTCTCCGACGGTGCGCTCAAGCCAGGCTAAGCGGGAGGCTTCTGCTCAGCCTAATTGCGCGAGTTGCTGCAGCCCTTCCAGCCGTTGCAGTACAAAGCGATCAGCGGGCTTAAAGGTGTGGATCTGTGACGCCAAGAGCGTCACGTACGAGCGGAGGGCGGTAACGTTGATGCCCTTGACGCGTCGGATCAAGGTGTACAGGCGCTCGACCGTTTGGAGCGGCAGCGGCATACGGCGGGCAGAATAGAGTTCAATCGCGAAGTTGATCCATTCAGGATTTGCCGTAGCATCTGCAAGCTTCAGCGCATAAGTGCTGGCTTTGTGGCACAGATCGTCGCTGAGCTGAACTCCAGCGCGGGCTTCCCTGAGGGCATTTCTTAGGTGGCCCGAAAGCAAGCGTTGGGCTTCGTCCTGGCGCCCAAGCGACAGCATCTTGTCTGCGACGCTACCGATGAGCTCGAACACGTCCGCGGCACGCGTGGCTAACGAGGCGTCGTCATCGCTGAAATCAGAAGTTTGGTGGGGAGGCGTCCCCGACACGAAACCGCTCACCGGGGGGTGGGGTGTTGCAGCTTCTTCCGGGACGACCCTGGGCATCTGCGCCAACGTGGCTTTATTCGGATCGCTCGCATGCGAGACAAGTGAGATCACTTCCATCGTTTCGTCGGCGATGGACACGGTATCGCCGGCGCAGAGCAAAGTTGGCTGTTGTAGGGCGACCGAATTGACGAAGGTGCCATTTCTACTTTGGAGATCTTCGAGCATCGGGCCCGAAGCCGTCGCAACGATACGGGCATGATGACGCGAGGCCAACGCGCTGCGAATCGGGATATGGGCATCTGGCGCACGCCCCAAAATGATTTCAGGTAAGTTGAGCTTGAGTACCCTGCCGCGAAATACGAGCGCGAAGTTGGCAGCGTTCCGATGGCGGGGCCCGCTTTCAGGTATCTGGCCGAGCTTGGACGCTCTGTCTTCGTGCACGGTGCGCGTACCCTACTTCCGCAAGTGCTGTGGCGTCCAGGTGTTCAGCACTTGCAGCCAAGTCGCTGAAATGATTCAAGTTCCGGAACGACTGAGGAGAGACGAAGCCCGCGGATAGCTGCCCAAGACCTTAGACATGCCACACATTTGCTGGAGCCGCGTGAGCGCTTGTTTCACATTGGCATCCTCGACGTGCCCTTCTAGGTCCACGAAGAAGACATACTCCCAGAGCTTTTGTTGCTTGGCGGGGCGTGATTCGATTCGGGTCAGGTTGATGCTTGCGTCATCAAAGACTCCAAGCACGCGTCGGAGCGCTCCACGTTCGTGAGGAGCCGTGAAAGCGAGGCTTGTCTTGTCGTTGCCGGTGCGGGCAGGCTTTTTGTGGCTCAATACGACAAAGCGTGTGATGTTCTCTCCGACATCCTGAATGTTCCTAGCTACGATTTGGAGATTGTAAAGTTCGGCCGAGAGGCTGCTGGCAACGGCGGCAACGGTTGCATCCCGCTTCGCCTCTTGCGCTGCCGCGCTCGTGGATTGCGCAACCAAAAGCTCGGCATTCGGAAGATTCGAGTGCAGCCACCCGCGGCATTGACCGAGACCCTGCGGGTGCGAAACCACGGACTGGATCGCATGTAACTCGCTGTGCTGCGCGAGTAGACACTGTTCAATCTGAAGCACGATCTCGGCCTCGATTTGGAGGTCATTCTCCAGCAAGCCATCGAGCGCTACTCCCACGCTGCCCTCGGTGGAGTTCTCAATCGGTGCGACCCCACGCGGAGTGTTTCCTTGGGCGACGGCTTGGAACACCGCTTGGATGCTGGCTACCGGCTCAAGCTGGGCGTCTTTCCCGAAAGCGAAGAGCGCGGCCAGGTGCGTAAATGTGCCCTCGGGCCCTAAGTAGCTGACGCGGGTGGGCTCAAGTGCTGACATTTTTTCCAGCCCGATCCATCACACGGCGAATCGCAGAGGCCGCGTGCACGCGTCCATAGTGCTTCCAACCCAAGAGCTCGGAGCTGCCTTCTACAACGGCAACCCAGGCATCCGGCAGGCGCGCAAGTTCCTCGACGACGAGCAAGACTCGCTCGCGTGGCATGCGCTGGCGCAGCGCGCCCGGAAGCCCCTGGTACAAAACGCCGGCAGCTGCTTGGAGCTCGGAGGCGGAGTGAGGGGTGTCACGGCGCGCGTGGAGCGCAGCATGCGTGCGGCTCACCAGATGGCTCACTTTAAGAATTTGAGTTTCGGCAACTCCACCGAGTGACCACGCGGCCCAAGTGCGCGCCACTGCCGCTTGCTCTTCAGGCGCTGCTTTGCCGCGAGCGAGCATGGCCTCCAAGGCGTCAGCCAAACCGCGTGCAGCTCGCATCCAATCGGGCGCCCCCGGCGGATGGGAATCACTTAAGCTCGTAGAGTGCGCTCTGGCGTCAGCCTCGGAACGGGCCTCATGTTCGGAATCAACAGCGGCGCCCTGCTCCAACTCATCGAGCTCGGCCTGCGGCGGTGCGTAGGCAGAAAGCTCCTGGATCGGACTGGCCGGGATGGGCTCGCCCTTCGGGCCCGTCTCGAAGAGCGGCCAGGTGATCTCAAGATTGGCTCTTCTATCTGCCACTCAATGCTCACTTGCTGCGGTTTACTTGAGAAGATCTATCAGTGATTGCAGCTTCATCGCAAGACCCATATCGCCCTCGATCCGGAGCTTGCCTGTGAAGAACAACTGTTGCCCAGGCGTGCGACCTTCGAGCATGTCCACGCAATCCTGAGCGTCCATCTTGATCACACACTGAGCATCACCTTCGCCTTCAATAACGCTCGGAGGATCCGTGAACGTGAGCAACCAAGTGCCTCCGCCTTCGCCATCCAGAATGAATTTATAAACGGCACCAAGGTCGCGCACTCGGTCCTGGTTCGCGGCAACTTTATCTGCAATCTCGGCCATTTTCTCGCGGGCGGTCGCCATCTTCTTAGAACTCCTGGGGTGGAAAATCCGGGTGGAGTCTAGACACGCTGGGCCGGGAGTCGCCAGGGCAAAGTCTTAGAGCCCACAGGGTCAGCGACCAGCCCGCGAAAGGAGCCACCTTTGTTGGCCTCCCGTGCTCAAAATTGGCCGCTCAGCGCGACGGAATTGGGCGTGAGGCCGCGCGTTGAGCTGAGCTGTATCCCCAAGATGCTGCGTCGGGTCGGCTTCGGCTTCGGCTTCGGTTCCGTGCGGCGCATTTCAGGATGCAGCGCGTGCTGATAAAACGCCGCCGAAATGATGGAACCTAGCGCGGTGAGTCCGATGAGTCCGTCCGTCAGTAGATTCAGTTGCGTTCCGGTGCTTCGGAGTGCTGCGGCTCGGCTCGGCTCGAGCCCGTTATTCACTCGCTCATATTTCGCGTGTTGATCGACTGCGGCAACGCCCGTCAGAATCGTCGCGGCGAGTAGCCCCCCGGTGATCGAACCTGAAACGTAAAAGGGCATCCAGGAACCCTGCGGCGGTGTCTCTGTCACTCTCTTGGGCTTGGCGCGGACGGGTGTGGCCGGAACGGGGAGAACGGGTGGCACGCGCGTTGACGATGTTGGCGAGAGCGAAACCCGCTCCTCACGGTGCGTTCCGGACAGGAGCTCAAGGAGAAACCGTTTGCTGTGACCGTCGGCGATAATCTCTAGCTCATGCCGGCCTGGGCTCAGGCCAAGCTCGGTCGTCTCAGCCGTGAGCTTGTAAGTGTTTCGGACAGGTTTTAGGTCGGAACGGGTGTCGGAAAGTTCAGCCTGGCCGGTGAAGTCGAGGATGCGGAGCTTGAGCCATGCCGTGCTTTCCACCAGCCTGGCCAATTCGCGCTCGATGCGTGCTCGTTCCTCACCGTCGATCTCCGCGCCGCCGTCTCGGAGAAAGCTTTGGTACGCGACGATGGCTTCGCCTGGCCGCTCAAGCGCGGACGCTGCAAAGGCAAGCTGGCTCAGGAGCTGCCAAGCGTGGCTCTGCGCATAGGCTGAATTCAACCTGGCATAGGCGCTCTTCAGGTTCTCGCGCGTGGGATCGGCCAGCAGCGACAGCGCGGTTTCGTATTCGGCCTGCGTTTCGCCTGAGAGGGCTGGTCCGGCCGTGGCGCGCCCAGGCGCTAGCAGCACTAGCCAGCACACCAGGGCAACTAAGAATCGGCCCACTCAATCCCCGTGGGGCGGAGCCGCACTTAAGTCGCCGCGACTGACCAGAGTGCGGCTGTCGATGTCAACGAACTTGCGTTCGTCGTAGCCGGTATAGATCTGGCGAGGCCGTGCGATCTTTTGCTCCTTGTCGATCAGCATTTCTTCCCACTGCGCGAGCCAGCCCGAAGTGCGAGGGATGGCGAATAGCACTGTGAACATGTCGAGCGGGATCCCGAGTGCTTCGTAGATTAACCCCGAATAGAAATCGACATTGGGGTAGAGCTTGCGCTGCACGAAATAGTCGTCGGACAGCGCTATTTTCTCGAGCTCTAGCGCTACTTCGAGCAAAGGATTCTTCTTGCCGATGATATCAAACACGCGATCAGCGAGGCGCTTGATCACGCGTGCACGCGGGTCATAATTCTTGTAGACGCGGTGGCCAAAGCCCATCAAGCGGCCGCCAGCACCACCTTTGACATCCTTGATAAAGCTCGCAACATGCTCGACGGAGCCGATTTCTCGGAGCATTCTCAATACGGCTTCATTCGCGCCACCATGCAGCGGTCCGTAAAGCGCGGCGGCAGCCGAAGCGACGGCTGAAAAGGGGTCCACCCTGGAGCTTCCGACACTGCGCATCACATTGGTGGAGCAATTTTGCTCGTGGTCCGCATGCAGAATGAAGAGCACATCAAGGGCTCGAACGATCTCCGGATGGATCTCGATGCGTGTGCCGATGCTCTTCAGCATGTGTAGGAAATTTGCGGCGTAGGAGAGCTCATTGTCTGGGTAGATAAAGGGCATGCCCACCGAGTGGCGAAAGCTCCAAGCGGCTAAAGTGGGCATTTTAGCGATCAGCCTGACCATTTGGGCGCGGCGCAGCTCGGGCTCGTCCACGTGCTTGGCTTCCGGGTAGAATGTGCTGAGCGCTCCGACCGTGGCAACCAGCATGCCCATGGGGTGCGCGTCGTAGCGGAAGCCGTTGACGAAGTGGCGCACGTTCTCGTGAACGTAGGTGTGAAGCGTTACCTGGCGTGTGAAATCGTGCAGCTCGCTATGCGTTGGTAATTCGCCGTTGATGAGAAGGTAAGCCACCTCAAGATAGCTCGCCTGCTCGGCAAGCTGATCCACGGGGTAGCCGCGGTATCGTAAAATGCCCTTGTCCCCATCAATGTAGGTGATGGATGAGCGACAGGCAGCGGTGTTCATGAATGCCGGGTCGTAGGTCATCATGCCAAAGTCATCGGGGTCGACTTTGATTTGGCGCAGGTCCATCGCACGGATGGTGTCGTCGGTGATGGGGACCTCGATCATCTTACCGGTGCGGTTGTCGGTGATGGATAGGGTATTTTTCGGCATGGTTCTCGTACGTTGCAGCGGATTAGCCTGGTTGAGGGGAGCGTCGCCCTCGTGTAGCGCTCAGAATGGCCGGCCCGAGCGTGCCTGTCTAGCAGCCGTTTTGTGGTCCGATTCTGTGGGTTTTGGCATTGATGAAGGATGCTTCATCGAATTCTTGGCCGCTCGCTCGCTGGGCTTGCGGCGATTGCCAGCGTGACGAGTCTTTTCGGCTGTGGTCGTTCAAATGGCGCGAACCAGGAGCTTCCGATGGCACGCATCCAAGGTGAAATCGCAGGACCCACTAAAGAAGCTCAGGAAGAGGCGGAGTGGTCCGCCTTTCCCTCTCCACCGGCTGACGGTCCGAAGCTCGCACCGGTGGCGATGGTCGTTCCGATCAGGGCCGCACCGAATGGGGCGTCCGAAACAATTGGATACCTGCGCGCTGGGGCTCGGGTTGCTCGCTCGCAGCTCCCCGTGTCCCACAAGGGATGCGCCGACGGTTGGTATGCCGTCCGCCCTGTTGGCTTTGTTTGCGTCAACCAAGAGGTGACCATCAAGCTTGACCACCCCATCGCAAAGGCCATTCAAGTTGAGCCGGACCGTGCGCGGCCAATGCCTTATAAATACGCATTTGTTCGCGCGGTCGCGCCCAATTATCTTCGTATTCCAACCAAGACCGAGCAGTTTCGCTATGAAATGCGGCTAGACCGTCACTTGCGGAGCTACAGCAAGCTCGCAGCCAAGTGGGATGCGCTCGACGTCGGAGCCAACGATGTTCCGTTGAATGAGGAAGGCGCTGCCATCGGCGCAATTCCGGAACACGCGGTGCCCATGGATATGAGTGAACGGTACGGTGGCAACGGCGACGACAGAGTGCCGTGGTGGCTGGAGGGCGAACGCCGTATTCCAAACATTGCGAGCTTTAGGGCTCCTCCGTACGCGATCATCGCTAATCGGATCAGTCGCCATGGGGGCACAGGGCTGATCGGGACTTTCGTGACCGGTCCGCGTTTTCAGAATCGGCGCTTTGCTGTAACGACGGATGGACGCTTGCTCCCAGCGGACAAGCTCAAGGCTGACTCGGGCTCTCCCTTCCACGGGTTTTCGATTCGCGACGTCGGGCTCCCGATCGCCTTCGCAGGTAAACCCGAGACGCCACTCTTTAGCTACGAGGGCGGACGGCTCGTGCGCAAAGACAGCGCCAGCTTCAGAGCTCTCCTGCCTCTCAATGGGAACGTGCGCGAGGTGGGGGGAGTTCGTGTGGTTCAGACTCGGACCGGCCTTTGGCTTCGGAGCGAAGATCTGAAGACTGCAGTCAAGCCCAGTCAGCTACCAAGCTTTGCGCGCAAGGGTACACGCTGGATCGATGTTTCCATCATGAGCCAAGTTTTGGTGCTTTGGGAGGGCACGACGCCTGTTTACGCAACGCTTGTTTCGACTGGGCGAGATGGGCTGGCGGACCCTACGAAGACGCTCAGCACGCCGACAGGAACCTTTCGTGTTTTCCAAAAACACATCACCACCACCATGGACTCAGTCGTTGCCGACCAGGAATTTGAGCTGCGCGATGTGCCCTGGGTCATGTACTTCAAAGCGGGATACGCGCTGCATGGGGCTTACTGGCACGATGACTTTGGTCGCGCGCGCTCCCACGGCTGCATCAATCTTTCCCCGATAGATGCTCGCTATGTCTTCAACTGGTCGGCCCCTGATGTGCCAGAGCATTGGCACGGCGCCTACGCCCAAGGACCCTTCGGTGAGGGCGTTCTTGTGAACATCCACCCTTAACGAAAGTTGCGCTCACTGGAGCGCGAAATCATGCGCCACGGTATTCGGCTCGCCATGAAAGCTGGGGACTTTAGCTTGGCGAATGATATCGATGACGCACAGCCCAGCATCCGATGCTGCATACTGGCCGACGACTGAAGCTCCAGTGGCTTCGCCAGAGGGCCCGAAGGTAACCCGAACTTGTCCCTTGCCGGCTGGCTCAGCGCCGCGACACTTTTGTATCCCGAGCGCCAAGCGGGCCAAGACGGCTTTGGCGCGAGCTTCATCGAAGGTTGAGTCCGTGCCGGAAGTGTCTGGGGCCTCCTCGGGCTCGTTGCGTGGAGCTTTTGCTGAGGGCGCTTGTGCAGGCGCCGACGGCGCTACGCTCGTAGCGGGAGCCGTGGCTGCCGCTGCTGCGACGGAAGGCGCTGTCAGGTCAGCGCTTGGAGCCGCAGTCGCGGTGACAGCAGTTGCGGGAGCCGGGGGTTCGGTGGCAACAGGGGTAGCGGCTGGTGGGGTAGCAACCGTGGGAGTAGGTGTCGCAACGGGCTGGACCGCCGGATGAGGCGCACTCCGGAGCAGCTGCTTCACTGGTTCTGGCAGGACTTGGTCTAAGAACGTAAACGCCGCCGGGGGAGTTTTCGTGGTGTAGACAACCGCGCTGCCACCGACCACACCGAGCAGTAGCAAAACGATCACGAGGGGCCAACGCGGTGCGCGTTTCTCGTTCGCCACGGCTGTCAGTGCATCTGCCACAGAAACGGCTCCGACCGCAGCCCCTGATCCGACCGCCCCGACCGCCCCGACCGCGCCGACCGCAACAGGGCGTGGCGCCAGCGACGGCTTCGCGCTCTCCGGTTTGGCAGGCACGGGGCTAGGCGCGCGGGGAGCCGGTGGCGCCTTCTGGAACGCAGTTGTCGGCGGGGTTTCGCCGGAGATCATTTCGGACTCAGCCACCGATGTGTTGAGAGCGCGAGAGATCTCTTCCCCGAGCCCCAAAGCGGGCTCAGCGTTAGCTTGCGTTCCGTCGGAAGGCGGTTGAACCCATGAGCCAGGTTCGCTCCAAACGCCATCGTGAGCTTGTGGTGGCGATGGCGCAGTCTGGGTAGGAGGCTCGGAAGTGGGCGGTGGCACGCTTGAGGAGCGCCCGGTGAGCGCGCGCACGAGTGCCGGTAGAGTTCGGATCTGAACCCAATCTGTCATCCCTTCTTGCCAGACGAGATTCTCGTCGTTGATGAGCCCGGCGCTCTGGAGCTCCTTGAGTTCAGCAACACTCACTTCACGCTGAGTGCTGTCCGAAAATGCGACAATCCAGACTTGTGCGAGGCTAGCCTGGCTAGCGCGGGTGCCCGGAACGTTTGCCACTCGCGGCGGGATGCTGCTGGTGCGTGCGCTAAGTGTCGGCGGTTCGAATCTAGACGCCTGAATTCCACCGAGCAGGCTGCCTTTGCCGCCGCGCGCTGCGGCTAGGCCGATTTGAGGCTTTGGCTTTGGCGTCGCATCCGGAACTTCTGATGTTAACTTGGAAGCAGATTCCGGGCTATAGCTACCGGGCGCAGGCCCGGCTAGGCCCACCATCGTCATCTTTTGTGCCGGTTTGGGCTGGGCCGGTCTGGGGCGAGCTAAGTCTTGAGTGGGGGTGGCGGTGCCCTTGGGTGCCTGTGCGGCCGGGGTCGCCAGTGCTGAGGCACCTGTTCCGGAAGTGGCGGTCGGGGCAGCGCCGCCTTTTGGACCAGCAACGACAGGTACCGCGATGCTCTTGGGTTGGATCTTTGCGAGGGGAGTAGCGCGCGGGGCGGGCAGAGGGCTCGCCCTAGGTACCGGTTTCGCGGTCTCGGCAGGCTGCGGCGGCTCTTGGGTGCGGTCCGACGGAACCAATGATGGTGACAATTCCGCAGGGGGGGTAGTGATCGCCACCGTCCCAGTGGAAGCCGGAACGCTTCCGTGAGAATCCGCTGGCCGCACCGAAGCGCCCAGAGATGTGCCGTCAACGAGGATGTCAGCGCCGCAGTGTTTGCACTTGATGCGTGCCTTCTTCCCCCTCACCTTGTCGTCGGGGACGGCGTACTTGGCTGGACAGCTTCCGCAGGTAACGTTCATGTGGCGCGCTGGTCACTTTCTCTAGAGTGCACGATCTTCTCCGATTACCCACCTCACACGATACAGGAAAGTGTTCTTTCAAACGAGTCCACAAATATCGGGAAAAGCTGGGAGATCACGGGCCGCCCGTACGGGCCGCGGCTGTCAGCGAAGCTGGGCCAGGGGGGGCACGGCGAGCTCAGAGGTACCTTCGAGGTAGCGGTCAATCGATGCGGCTGCCTTCCGGCCCTCAGCGATGGCCCACACCACGAGTGACTGACCGCGTTTGCAGTCTCCTGCGGCGAAGATCCCTCTCTGACTCGTCATGAAATCCTCGTTCACGCTAATATTCCCACGCGGATCGAGGGCGAGCTCAAGATCCTGGACGATGCCGCCGTGCTCGGGGTGGATGAAGCCCATGGCCAGCAAAACGAGATCGGCCTTCACTTCAAACTCCGTGCCGGCCACCCGTTCAAGCCTGCCGCCTTTCCAGTCGACCCGGACGCAGTGAAGCTTCTCAACTTTTCCATTACCGCTAACTCTTTCAGTTGCGATGCTGAAATCGCGTGTGCCGCCTTCTTCGTGCGAGCTGGAACTCCGCAGCATCAGCGGCCACAGCGGCCAAGGCGTTTGCGGGGCTCGCTCCTCGGGCGGCCGTGAGAGAATTTCGAAGTTAGTGACGCTGCGCGCACCTTGACGGTGTGAGGTTCCGATGCAATCGCTGCCGGTGTCCCCACCGCCAATCACCACAACATCCTTGCCGGTGGCCAGCAGCTGTTCGCCTGAGAGGGTGTCGCCCGCCACGCGCCGGTTCTGTTGCTCGAGAAAGTCCATCGCGAAGTGAATGCCAGCGAGTTCGCTTCCAGGCACGCCCAAGGCACGCGGCACCCGCGACCCTATCGTGAGGCAGGTCGCATCAAAATCCCGCTGAAGCTGCTCTTTTGTAATATCCACGCCAATGTTGACGCCAGGTTTGAAGATAACGCCCTCTTCCCTCATCTGGGCCACACGGCGTTCAATCAGGTGCTTCTCCATTTTGAAATCGGGGATCCCGTACACGAGGAGCCCGCCAATGCGGTCATCTTTTTCGAACAGCGTGACGCTGTGTCCTGCACGCGCCAGCTGCTGAGCGGCTGCCAGGCCAGCCGGGCCAGAGCCCACCACAGCCACTTTCTTGCCGGTGAGCTGCAGCGGCAAAATGGGCTGCACGAGGCCCGCTTCGAAGGCTCGATCGATGATCGAGTGTTCGATGAGCTTGATGCTGACCGGGTCATCGTTGATGCCAAGCACGCAAGCTGCCTCACACGGAGCTGGGCACACGCGGCCGGTGAATTCAGGAAAATTATTGGTCGCGTGCAGCGCCGTGATGGCTGCCGGCAAATCGTCTTGGTAGGTGGCATCGTTCCAATCCGGTATCAGATTGCCGAGCGGGCAACCCACGTTGCAGAAGGGCACGCCGCAATCCATGCAGCGCGCACTCTGCTCAACCAGATCTGATCCCAAGACCGGAAGCTCGAACTCTCGAGAATCCGCGATGCGTTCAGCAGCGGGTCGCTTGGCTTGCGATTTTCGCCCGTATTCTAAAAACCCGGTAACTTTACCCACAACACTAATCCTACTTTTCTAATCCCGGTTGGGCGTTAAACGGTTAATTCGGAGAGGGACACCCCGACTCCAGCTCGCTCCCGGCGTGGCAACAGCGTTTCCATGACGCGTCGGAATTCAATGGGCACTACTTTGACAAATTGGGCTTGGATGCGTGACCAATCCGCTAGCAGCGCTCCAGCTTTGGCACTTCCGGTGCGCTCAATGTGCTCCAGCAATAGATCGGCAACAAACTTTGCGTCGGCCGGGGAAAGTGGCTCAAGCTCGACCATACCCATGTTGCAGCGTTCACGGAATTTCTTCTCCGCATCCAGCACGTAGGCGTACCCGCCACTCATTCCAGCAGCGAAATTCCGACCAGTCTCTCCAATCACCACCACGTGACCGCCTGTCATGTACTCGCACCCGTGGTCTCCAACCCCTTCCACAACGGCGGTCGCGCCGCTATTTCTAACGCCAAAGCGTTCTCCAGCCTTGCCGTTGAAGAAGGCTCTGCCGCTGGTGGCGCCATACAGGGTGGTGTTCCCGGTGAGAATGTTCTCGTCGGCCCGAAATGTGCTGCGTTTTGGCGGGAAAATTGCAAGGACGCCGCCGGACATCGCCTTGCCAACGTAATCGTTGGTGTCGCCTTCGAGCGAAATCTCCATTCCGCGGGTCATGAAAGCGCCCAGGCTTTGGCCAGCAGTGCCTGTGAGTGCAATCTGGATAGTGCCATCGGGCAAACCTTCTTCCCCGTAGCGTCGCGCAATCTCACCAGCGAGCATCGTTCCCACAGTCCGATGGACGTTGCGCACGGGCAGCTCCACTCGCACGGGGGTGCGATGGTCCAGCGCCGGTGCGCAGAGCGTGAGCAGCTGCTGATCAAAGGCCGTATCGAGACCGTGATCTTGCTCAACGCTCTTATACGTGCTGACTCCCGGGGCTGCTTGAACAGGCGTGAGGACATCTGAGAAATCCAAGCGGGAGGCCTTTTCGTGCTGGCCGAGGTCCTTTCGGGTTTCGAGAAACTCGGTGTGCCCAACCAGCTCCGTGATCGACCGAAAGCCCAGCTCCGCCATGTGTGCGCGCGCTTCTTCGGCGACATAAAACATGAAGCGGATCACGTGTTCGGGCTTGCCAGCAAACTTCTTGCGAAGCTCAGGATCCTGGGTGGCGACACCCACAGGGCATGTATTTAGATGGCATTTGCGCATCATGATGCAGCCCGAAGCAACGAGTGGGGCCGTGGCAAATCCGAATTCTTCGGCACCCAGCATGGCCGCCATCACCACATCACGCCCAGTACGTAGCTGCCCGTCTGTTTGGAGAACGACACGACCCCGCAAGTCATTCTTCACCAGCACCTGATGGGTTTCAGCTAGGCCCAGCTCCCAAGGGACGCCGGCGTGGCGAATTGATGTAAGCGGAGAAGCCCCCGTTCCGCCGTCGTGACCTGAAATCAAGATCACATCCGCATGCGCCTTGGCAACGCCTGCGGCGACCGTGCCGACGCCCGCTTCGGCTACCAGCTTCACGCTGATCCGAGCCTTCGGGTTGACCATCTTCAGATCGAAGATGAGCTGCGCCAAATCCTCAATGGAGTAGATGTCGTGGTGGGGTGGGGGAGAAATGAGCGTGACGCCCGGCGTGGAATGGCGAGTCTCTGCAATGGTGGCGTCGACTTTGTGGCCTGGAAGCTCCCCGCCTTCGCCGGGCTTGGCACCTTGGGCGACTTTGATTTGGAGTTCGTCCGCGTTCACCGCGTAGAATGTGGTGACCCCGAAGCGAGCGGAAGCCACTTGCTTGATCGCGCTCCGACGCAGATCACCGTTGGGATCGCGCGTGAAGCGTTCTTGGCGCTCGCCGCCCTCGCCGGTGTTGCTGCGTCCACCGATGCGATTCATAGCGATCGCCAGATTTTCGTGCGCTTCGGCGCTGATCGAGCCGAAACTCATCGCGCCGGTAGCAAACCGCTTCACCATTTCGACGGCCGGCTCCACCTCTTCAATCGGGATCGGGGAGCGCAGCTTCTTGAATTGCCAGGTGCCCCGAAGGGTGATCGGGCCATCGGGCTGCTCATTGATCAATCGCGAGTACTCGGCGTAGCTCGCGGCATCTTCTTGGCGCACTGCCCGCTGCAACCGAGCGATGGTGTCGGGGCTCCAAAGGTGCCGCTCACCTTGCGTTCGGAAATGGAATTGACCACCGACGTCGAGTTGGTGTGGGGGCTCAGCACGCTTGGGGAAGGCCGAAGCGTGACGCTTCTGGCACTCCTCGGCGATCACATCGAGATCGATACCGGAGATGCGTGAGCTGGTACCCGTAAAATAGCGCTCCACAAGCTCAGGGGAGAGCCCAATCGCCTCGAAGATCTGAGCGCCATGGTAACTCTGGAGCGTGGAGATCCCCATCTTGCTCATGACCTTGAGCATGCCCTTACCGGCCGCCTTGATGTAGTTCTTCTTGGCTACCGCTGGGTCTGTGACGCTGCCCAGCGCTTTTTCGTGGCACAGCTGTTCGACAGTTTCAAAAGCCACGTAAGGATTGATCGCTCCAGCGCCGTAACCCGCCAGAAGGCAGAAATGATGCACCTCACGAGCTTCTCCCGTTTCGACGATGATCCCGACCTTCATGCGGGTGCCGTTGCGCACCAGATGATGATGGACCGCGCCGAGCGCAAGCAGGCTCGGAACGGGGGCCATGTGCTCGCTAGCGCCACGGTCACTCAAGATCAGTAGGCCGTGGCCATTGAGCACGGCGAGCGAAGCCTGACGGCACAGCTCATCGAGCGCTGCTTTGAGCCCGTTTCCGCGCTCAGTAACCGGAAAGAGCATGTGCAGCGTGGGTGGTAGCCGCAGCTGTTGGATGTGCATATCCTTCAGCTTGGCCAGCGCATCGTTGCTCAAGATGGGCTGATCCAGCTCAAGCATTTGTGCCTGATCGGGGAGTTCGAAGAGCACATTCCCTTCGCCACCGATATAGGCCTTGAGGCTCATCACCAATTCTTCACGGATCGGATCGATCGCGGGGTTCGTCACTTGAGCAAAGTGCTGCTTGAAGTAGTTGAAGAGAAGCTGTGGTTGGTTGCTGAGGACGGCGAGCGGCGTATCGACGCCCATGGAGCCGCGAGGGTCAGCTCCCGTTTCCGCCATTGGCGCGACCAGGAATTTCAGATCCTCCTGCGTGTAGCCAAACATTCTCTGGCGCTGAATGGGGGAGGTGTTGCGCGATGGCGGCGGAGGCTGTGACTGTCCGCGTAGGTCGCTCAGCGAGATCTTGTTGGAGCGCAACCATGTACCGTAGGGGCGCTGCCGGCAGATCTCATCCTTGAGCTCCTCATCTTCGACAATGCGCTGCTTATCCAGATCGACCTGGAACATCTTGCCAGGCTCTAGGCGCCCTTTGCGTTTCACGGCTTCAGGTGGAAACTCCAAAACGCCCGTTTCCGAAGAGAGCACGACGAGGCCATCGTGTGTTTCTGTCCAGCGGGCTGGCCGCAGGCCGTTGCGATCCAGCATGGCGCAGATCTGGCGACCATTGGTGAAGGCCAGCGCCGCCGGCCCGTCCCAAGGCTCCATCAAACACGAGTGATATTCGTAGAATTCACGCTTGTGCGCTGGCATTTGCGCATCATTTTGCCAGGCCTCGGGGACCAGCATCATCATGACATGCGGCAGCGAGCGCCCGCCTTGAACCAGCAACTCTGCGACCATATCGAGCGTGGCTGAGTCGCTCATGTTCGGCGTGATGGTCGGAAGAATGTGACTCACGTCTTCACCGAAAATTTCGCCGCCGAACAGCTTCTCGCGGGCATTCATCCAGCGAATATTGCCGCGCACCGTGTTGATCTCGCCATTGTGGCAGAGCATCCGAAACGGCTGGGCGAGCTCCCAAGTGGGGAACGTGTTGGTGCTGAAGCGCTGGTGGACCATGGCCAGGGCGCTCACAAAATCGGGCTGAACAAGATCAGGATAGAAGCGAGCGAGCTGTTCGGCTAAGAGCAGCCCCTTATAGACGATCGTCTGCGACGACAGGCTCGGGATATAAAACATTTCCTTGCCGCTGATGTCGCTCTCGCGGACGGTGCGTTCGGCCCATTTGCGGATCACGAACAGCTTCCGTTCCAAGCCATCCGGATCTCCCGGGTCCGCGCCGATGAAGACTTGCATCACCACGGGTGCACTTTGGCGAGCTAACGGCCCAAGGGCGTCCTCATCAACCGGAACCTGCCTCCAGCCCAAGAGCTTTAGCCCCGTTCCAAAAATCTTGTCTTCTAGGATCTGACGGCAGCGGGCGCGCCCAGTTCGGTCGCGAGGCAGGAAAACAAAGCCCACACCATACTTCCCGCGGGCCGGAAGCGCGAAACCAAGCTTGTCGCACTCGCGCGTTAGAAACTCATGCGGAACCTGAACCAGAATGCCTGCGCCGTCACCGGTCAGCGGATCGCAGCCGCATGCTCCGCGGTGGACGAGGTTGAGCAAAATGTCGACGCCGTGCGTGACGATCTGATGCGAAGCGACACCCTGGATGTTGGCGACCAAGCCGATTCCGCAGGCATCGTGCTCAAATTGGGGATCGTAGAGGCCTGAACGGGGGGGCAGAGCCATGTTGGTTGGGTCTTAATGCGGGGTTTCGAGTTTCGGGTTTGTGGCCTTCTTACTAGCAGGCTAGTCCCCACGCAACGCCAAGTTTGGCTCCAGCGAGTGGCGCTCTGTCCCATTCTACGGCTGTTTTCTGCCATAGGAAGGCAGCGCTTTAGGGCGGCGGCAAGCCCTCTGGGCCGCCGGTGGAAGGCGTCAATGTGCCGATAGTGCAGTTGCCAGAAAACTGAACGCCCTTGTCGATGAAAATCTCGGGTGCGTGAAGGTTACCGGTGACGCGTGCGGGCACGTAGAGCTCGATGGCGTGGCTCGCTCGAACGTTGCCGGTCAACGAGCCTCCCTTAACGATCACCGTACCGGCTTCGATTTCGGCTTCAACTTCAGCGCCTTCGCCCAGCACGAGCACGTCTGCACTTTGGATCTCGCCACGGAATCCGCCATCGATCCGGAGTCGGCCCGCGAAGTGAAGCTTCCCCTCGAAGTGTGTGCCTCGTCCGAGGAGCGCAGTGATCTCCGTTGCTGGCAGGTTCGGGTCCATAGCGGCGGCATCCTAGACATGGGTCCGATGGTAGGCCAAGGGGGGCGGAAAGGCGGGCGAAAGGGGGGCGGAAAGGCGTGTCGAACGACGGGCAAGGGCGGGCCAGGGCGGAGCGCAGCCCGAGCAAGCGCCTGCGGCGGAAAACTTTACCCCCACGCGTGCGCTGTTTTTGGCCCAACAGCGTGCGATGTCATCGACTATGCTGCGTGCATTGTCTAGACGTCGCTTTTTCTACGGCCTCTCAGCGCTCTTCACGGTGGGCGCGTTTTCGCTCAGCGCCAGCGCGGCGTCGGCGACGCCCGGAGACTCAGGCGTGAAGGATGAGCAGAAATTGAAGGCGGAGGGCGAAGAGGAGGAGCGGCAGCCTTTTTGGGCGGATTCATCGGTATCTTGGACGCAATCGGCCTCCGGCGACACGGTTGGCTTAGGCCAAGATTTTCAGAGCCAGAATCCGACGTACGACTGGTCGTTCTCGCTGAGCCCCGTGTTTGCGCTGTATAAGACCAAGCCGTTCAGCGTCAGTTTGAGCGGAGACATCTCTACCTATCGCGAGTTCACGAACAGCAATGGCACGACTCAGCGTGGCGAGTGGGAGTTCGGCGACATTCAAGCCGGTGCCGGCATGTCGCTACTGCTCCATGAGGAGGGCTTGTATCGAACTTCCTTGGGGTTGCGCCTGCCAACGTTGTCCTTCCCAACTTCGAAGTCGAGCGCAAACAACGGAAAGCGACTCAGCCTGGGGAGTTCTTTGAGTCTCAGTCAATCTTTTCCGCTCGCCGGCAAAGAAGCTGATGCTTTCAAGTCTTTTTCCGTGTCGGGAAGCGCTGGCTATTCGCATACGTTCACCGAGGCCGTGGTGCCGACCAACGCCGATATTCAGCGAATTCGCTTAACACCTGATGGGCAGGCGCTACCCAGCGATCAACTGGGCTCTTCGGCGTTCGCGAATCACCGGGCCTCGTTCACGCTTTCGTTTGGGACGGCCGTCACCGATCGCGTGAGTCTGGATACAGGTTTCACCTGGAGCCCAGTTTGGAAGTACACCTTCGACAACAGCGTTCAGGTTTGTTCCCTGGCAACAGGCTGTGTCACGCCAGATCGCGTGAACAACCCGCAGAACCTCAACGTCATCGCGGGCTTCACTGCGGGCGTGGGCGTGCAGGTCTTCGACGCCATGAATCTGTCGGCAGGCTATTCTAACGTGACACTTCAGCTCGGTCCCGATGCCAAGCGTCGGCAGCCCTTCTACAGCCCCGCTGCCCGCGTTTCGCTAAGTGTTTCGAGCTCGCTCGACGAGCTGTATAAGTTAGCGAAAGGCGGCGATAGAGCTGCTCCCGCGCCGAGCTCCAACGTTGCATCGCGTTAGGCAACCGTTGAGTTTCAGGACACCGTGGCGTCGCGGGTCCGTGACGCGCTACGCTACCAAGGATGTCTTGGTGGCTATCTCGGAACGGGTTTGAGGGGAACCGCCGAGTTCTAGCGCTCAGCGTAGGACTTTGGGTGAGCTTTCATGGGCTCGCGTTTGCAGAAGCACCTCCTAAGGGCGAACCAACCAAGGTCGCAGCCGCAGCGCTGCCGGCACAGCCGAAATCTGCTCCCAGGAAAGCTGCCGCGAAGCACGCAAAGGCCAAGGCGCCAAAGTTCGATCCAGCTCTGCCCACGGTGACTTACCCAGGGTTCCAGTTGCTGGCAGCCGGTGCCAGTCAGCTGTGGGTTGCCGTGAGTCGTACCGTGGAGGTACGTCAAGAACGTAAGGGCTCGCAGTTAATCTTCATCCTAGGTGGTGCGCAGGTGGGAACGGCCAACAACACCAACCCGCTCATTACGACTCATTTTGACACGCCCATGGCCAGTGCTCGGTTGCTCCCGGCGAAGGACGGCGCGCGGCTGACGATCTGGTTGCGCGAAGACATCGAGCCAACATATCGCATTCTTCCGGGACCGCGCGGGACGATGTCGCTTGAGGTTAACTTCCCGAAGGCGAAGAAGAAATATCACTCAATGGTGGCTAAATCAGGCCCTCAGCCCTGATCCGGTGGGGGGGCTTGATGTGGGGCAACCCGGGCTGGCAGCAACGTCTGAAGCTGCGCACTTTGCAGGCCGGCTTACTCGTTGGCTGCTTGTCTCCACTCAGCGCTTTCGGTCAGCAGGAGCCAACGCCCGAGCCGGCCACTCCTGGGGAACACCAGGTGCGTTTCCAAGCTGGGCGGCTTGAGCTCGATCCAGGCACGGGTCGTTTGCTGCTCTCCCAAGGATTCTCGCTCCAGGCAGAACGCTATCGATTGGTTGGCGATTCGGTTTCACTCACCAACTCACCGCGAGGTGTCTTGGTGGACGGCAACGGAAGGGTCGCATTTTGCGCGTGCGAAAGCCCCATCATCACGTTTGGTTTTTCCTCGGCGACGGTTGCGCCGCCGGGTGATCTCTTGATGGCAGACACCGTGGTGCGAGTGGGCCCAGTGCCCGTACTCTGGTTGCCTTATTTTTGGCTGCGTTCGCCAGCGCGCGTGGGGCTGCTCCCGCCGCGTTTCGAATACCGCGCCGAGGAGGGATTGCTCGGCCAGAGCGGCGTACATATTCCGTTGGGAAACGGCGATGCCGGCACCGCCAAGAGCTTAGATCTCCGCGCGGGTGGCTACTTGCGCGGAGGCGCCATTGGCCAAATCAGCCTTCGCACACCGAGCACTACGACAGACATCGAAGCTGATTATCAACGCCGATGGGTCTACGCTGCAGATGCCCGTGGGGTCGCGGAGCTTCGCTCCGACACGTTAGCCTGGGATGCCGACTGGCGTGGCGGCAGAAGAGCAAGACAGAGCAGTGTGGCCTTGGGGCCCGCAGCACAACGCACCGATCACGCACGTGCCGAACTCAGTATTCTTGGGCGTGCGGGTGGGATCGCTTTTGGGCCCGTGTTGACTGCTGAGCGTGGTGGGTCGCCGTCACAGACCCTGGCAGGGCCCGAGACCAATTTTTCAATCGGTGGGAACGTAATGCCGGGTGTGCGTGCTGCAACCAGTGGTGGCGTTTCCCACTTTCAAGCAGCAAGCGGAACGACCCAAGCCAACGCGTATTCGCTCAGCCAAATCTCAGTCGATGCGCAGTTGGGAATGTTGGGTGCGCAGGCTGTAGCCTCCGAGGCGGTGGGTTATCAGGCAGAGGCTGGAGCGGTTGCACTGAGCAGCCAACCGAGCGCCGCGTTGAGGCTTTCAACTCCTTTCGTCGCCGATCTGAACGCGGCTCCGGATCCTGTGCGCCACTTCGTCGAGCCCAATCTGGTCGTTGCCGCCAGCTACTTCTCAAGCCATGGACGAATCATCAGCGCTGGCCAACCCATTGCGGCGGGTCCGGCGTTCGTATCAGCCGTGGGTCTGCGCAATCTTCTCGGTATCTGGGGCGAACGGCGTGCTGTTGAGTTCAGCTGGGCCTCGGGGTGGGTTGGGCACAGTTCGAAACCTACACTTGCTCACCTCGGAAGGCTGCTACTCGACGCTGGTTGGCTCTCCGGCTCAAGCGCATTCGCATTGGGTCGGGATGCCGGGGTGTCCGTCACTGAGTTGGCACTTGGGAAGGTAGGTCAGGCACGGCTCGCCGTGACTGAAAGCTCGGCTTGGGGAGTTGGGGAGCTTGGCCAAGGCCTCGAAACCTGGGCTGCCACCGAACAAACAAGCTTTGGTTGGCTCACAGGACAAGGTGATTCGCTCGGGGTTGAGTTAAGCCTTCCCGTTTCCCGCGCATTGGCCTTCTCGATCGGTGGCGATGCTGATGCTCGACGGGCTGAGCTGATCGCCGTGAGGAGTGCCGCAGCCTACCGGCACCCATGTGGGTGTTTAGCTCTAAGCGCTTGGGCCGGAGAACGCACCGGACGCCGGGGCGTTGATGCCTGGCTGACCGTCGATCTGATGCCGTAAGCCTACCCAGAGAAACCCGGCCGGCCGGCATTCAAACGCAACGAGACGCAACGAGACGCAACGAGACGCAACGAGACGCAACGCACGGCGGATTGAACCCATCCTGAAGAGAGAAGCGTCGCATAATTCAGATAGATCACTTACCCTGAAGGTTGTGCTTGTGCCCCTCCCGAGGAGTTTTACACCACGTGTGCTGAGCTTGTGCGCGCGCTTGGAATTCGACTTAGAGGAGCGAGCATGACGGGCCGCACGTCCCTCTCCGGCGAGATGCGAGCCGTGGTGTTGCAGGAACAGCCTCCGCGCGTTTTGGTGGTGGATGATGAGCCGGCGTTGCGCAGGAGTCTGGCGCGACTGCTGATGAGTCGGGGAATGCAAGTGCTCACCGCTGGCGATGGCGAGGTGGCGCTCGAGGTTCTCAACGCTGAAATGATCGACGTGGCATTGGTGGATCTGATGTTGCCGAAGGTCGGTGGTCTTGATGTGTTGAAGCACATCAAGGCCGGGCGCCGGGATGTCGAGGTGATCATGATGACGGCGTTCGCGGATGTGGACACCGCGGTGAGCGCCGTGCGCGCTGGGGCCTATCACTTTCTCACTAAGCCTTTCCGCTCGAATGACGAGGTAGTGCTCACGGTCAGTAAGGCAGCGGAACATCGGCGCCTCCTCGACCACACGGCCATGCTCCAGCGCCGAATCGAGCAGATGGAAAAATTCGGGGGTTTGATCGGAAATTCGGCAGGCATGCGGGAAGTCTATCGGCTGGCTCTCGGCGTGGCACCGACGGGTTCGACGGTGCTGATCTTGGGTGAGAGCGGAACCGGAAAGGAACTCACGGCGCGTGCCATCCACCAGCACTCTGGCCGCAGCACGAATGCGTTTGTCGCGGTCAATTGCTCAGCCATTCCAGAGAATCTGATTGAGAGTGAATTGTTCGGTCACGTGAGAGGTGCATTCACTGGAGCCACCGCCACCCGTCCTGGTCTGTTTGAGGCCGCTGACCACGGCACCATTTTTCTCGACGAAGTCGGCGATTTGCCCCCGCTTGCGCAGGTCAAATTGTTGCGCACACTTCAAGAAGGCGAAATTAAGCGAGTGGGTTCGAATGACACGCGCCTCGTGGATGTGCGCGTGGTTGCGGCGACGAACGTGGATCTGCGCCAGCGCATTCAAGAGGGGAAGTTTCGCGAGGACCTTTTTTATCGGCTGAATGTCGTGCCCATCGTCTTGCCACCTTTGCGTGAGCGGCTCGAAGATATCCCCGTTCTCGCGTATCACTTTCTCCAGAAGTACGGCAGTCGCTCCGAGTCACCGGTGCGCAAGATATCTCCAGAAGCGGTGAGGCTCCTGCAACGCCAGCCCTGGCCGGGCAATGTGCGAGAGCTTGAAAATGCGATCGAGCGCGCGGTTGTCTTCTGTGGGACAGACACCATCGCCGCCGCTGATCTGCCGTTTTCACGGAGGGAGGAGTCGGCACGTGCCAGCTTTTCAGAGGTCGAGGCCAAGTCGCAGGTCACCGTCGTGCAGGGTGATCTCTCGGGCCTGTCGGATCTGCCGTACACTGAGGCCAAGCGGCGCGCGGTGGGCGCGTTTGAATCCGCTTATTTCCGAACGCTCCTGGAGCGTGCTGGGGGCAATGTATCTGAAGCGGCTCGCCAAGCAGGGCTGGATCGTTCCAATTTCCGCCGGGCTACCAAGCGTGTTGGCATTCGAACGAACGACGAGCCTTAGCCCCCTTAGCTCCCGGGGCCTTTCGGAGGGCGCTCGGAGTTTGCTAGCGTCGCCTCGAATGGCTCGAACTCACTGGGCGGTACTCCTTCTGGCGCAGTCTGTTTGCCTCAGTGCACGGGCCGAAGTTCAGGCAGTCTCGCTCCAGAATTCGAAATTGCCTCTCAACGGTCCAGCATCCCTTCCTAACCAGCAGCATCGTAGGGTCTACGATCTCGGACTCTGCCTGAAATCGGCAGCCGCCAATTATCCAAAAATCAACGAAGCCCGCGCTCGCCTCCGTCAAAAACGCAGCCAGCTCACGCAAGCGCAGACGGCACCTTACTCACAGTTTTCTGCGACGGGCGCCTTTGGCCCTGCTCCCACGACGCGCGGCACGAACGTGTACAGTCCCGATTCGGATGCTTCGCTGAGTTCGGACATGGGCCTGTTCTGGCAGGTGGGTGTGGAGGGCACGATCCCGCTCTGGACGTTTGGAAAGATCACGTCTTTGATCGACGCGGCCGAGGCACAGGTTGCGGTGGGCAAACACGACATCAACAAAGAGCAAAATGCCGCGCTACTGCAGGTGCGCACGGCTTACTACGGCGTTCAGCTGGCTCGCGATTCGTTGGCTTTGGTTGACGAGGCGAAGCAACGCATTGACAAGTACCTGCCACGCCTCGAAAAAAGCGTCGAAACCGGGGATGGCGACGACATTGAACTCTTGCGAATGAAGATGTATCGCGCAGATCTGGACGCGCGCTTTGCTGAAGCCCAACGCGAGGAACGTAAAGCGCTGGCCGGGCTGAAATTCCTCACCGGTGTCGAGGGGGCGTTTGATATCCCCGATGCTCCACTCTTGCGCAGTGGTCAGCGGCGGCTGCCCCTTTCACGCTACCTGGAGGTAGCTCGGCTGTTTCGTCCGGAAATCAACATGGCTCGGGCAGGCATCGTGGCGCGCAAGGCGCAATGGGAGTTGGAGCGGGCGCGCTCCTATCCGGATCTCGGGCTCGGAGTCCGAGTCAAGTGGGCTAGGGCGCCACAGGTTACCGATCAAAGAAACCCTTTTCTGGGCGATGACGCCAACACGCTGCAATACGGGGCTGCGCTTGGCCTCAAGTGGAACCTCGATTTTCTCCCTCAGTCCGCCAAGGCAGAAGAGGCCCGCGCCAAGCTCGAAGAAACTGAAGCCACCGAACGCTTCGCGTTGGGTGGCGTGGCAACCGAAGTGGAACAGGCATTTCTCGATGCGCAGGCAGCCGAACAGCGCTTGGAAGCGGCCGCCGCCGCCCTTCACTACTCGAAACAATGGTTGGTCAAGGTGCAGCAAGCCATCGACATCGGGACGATGGACAATCAAGACATCGTTGATCCGTCGAAGGAATACGCGCTCCGTCGATTCAGTCAGCTTTCAGCCATTTTTGACTACAACACGGCGCTCGCTCGCCTAGCACAGGCATCTGGCTGGCGCGCTATCTTAAGCGAACCTTGAGCCGTAGCGGCGCACCAGCTCAATCAGAATCAAACGACGTGTCGTCGTCTTCAGCTTCATGGTCGTCTTCATCGTCGTCGAAAGAGGTTTCGTCGTCGGAGGCTTCCGACTCGGATGGCTCGTCGTCGGGGGTCGCATCCGTTACCGTGACCGGCGGCTCGGAAGACGCCGCTGCGTCAGTCTTGGATGTAACCGGTGTCGAGTCGCCTGGCGTCGCGGCCGCAGCAATTGGCGCCGCCGCGGTGGTCGGAGTGACTCGCTCATCGAGAAGTTTTTCTACGCTGGCCAAACCGTTGCTAATGGCGTCAGTGACCATGCTAACGATGACGGGGAGAGAGCCTTTGAGCGCCTCGTAGTACTTTTGCCGCTCCGTGGAGTGGATGATGGCTGGCGGATACCCAGCTCGCAACAGCAACAGATTCATCAGCAAGCGTGCCACTTTGCCGCTGTCGTGCGGGAAGGGGAAAATCCGAAGCAAATCGTAGTGCACGCGCGCGGCGAGGCGCACCGGGCTCTTGATCTTTTTGGCTTCGGGGGTTCCTAGCCAGTCGATTGCCTGCCGCACCTTCAACGCAATCTTCTCGGGCTGGGCGTATTCGTGAAAATAGAGTCGGTGTTGCGGGATATCTTTGCGATATTTGACGTTCTTGATGTCACCTTCTTCGGGATGCAGGGTGACGTAGATTTTCTTCACGGTGTCCATCGTGATGGGCACACGTTTCTTTTCCGCGAGATCACGGACGAGCTCGATCGCCGCTTTATGACGCCGAATTTCCTCGCAGACTGGTTGCAAGCTCGAATCAGGGACAACGGCGATGTTCGGATCGATGGCCGTCTTCAGTTCCTGAAAAGTGTAAACAACTCCCTCGAGCGCGCTGTCGTGGTAAATCCACGACATGTCGAAACTCTCCGCGTAGTCGCGTTTGAAACTATTGGGCTGCGAGGCCAGACGCCCCTGAATCAGTGCATAGCGCTCTTCAATGCTGGCAGGAGGCAGGACAGGAGGCGTTGGGGGCGGTTTGGGAATATCTGATTCAAAGACATGCCCGGCCGCCGTCTTCTCGGCCTTCTCGGCTAGCAACTGCTGCGGGCTTCGAAGATTGGCGAACTTACTCTGCATGCTCTGAAGCGCTGCCAGCGTGTCCTGCCTACGCGTCGTACCCATTTGGTTCGGGACTGCGTCGGGGCGATAGACTCTGGTGCCGCCACCGCGGGCTGCGCCGCGATTAGCGCGTCGCTGTGCGCGCGCCACTTTGACCTCTAGCAGGCGCTTGGCAGTCTGGCGCTCGGCTCGCAGGCGATCCCGCTCGATCTCCTTTGCCTTCCGATAGGCCTCGCGTTCGTCTTCTTTGGCCTGGCGCTCGTCTTCTTTAGCCTGACGAGCCTGCTCACGAGCGAGATCTTTCTCTTCCTGAATGCGAAGCTTCTCAGCCGCTTGTTCAACTTTAACTTGGAGGCGTTCTGCTTCCTTAGCCTTCCGCTGCTCTTCGCGTTCGCGTTCCGCAGCCACCTTGGAAGCTTGCCTCTCCTTTTCTTTTTGGAGCTTCTCCAAAGCGCGCTCTTTTTGGAGCCGAGCTTGCTCGCGCTCTTTCTCTCGGCGCGCCTGCTCACGTTCTTTTACTTGCTGGAGCTTTTCGCGCTCTGCTTCCTTATGTTTCTTTTCCGCTTCCCGCTCCTTAAGGAGCCGTTCCTTCTCGCGTTCCTTCTCCTTTTGAGCCTTCTCGCGTTCCTTCTCGCGGAGAGCTTTTTCAGCCGCGCGCTCTTTCAGCAGCGCAGCCTTGGCCTTCGCCGCAGCGGATACCGGGACTGGCTTGGCCTGGAGTCCCTTGACGGCTTTCGTTGGGCTAGGCTTTGCCTTCGGAGCTGGTAAAATCTTTTTAGCCTTAGCCGGCTTAGCCTTAGCTGGCTTAGCCTTAGCCGGGAGTGGCTTCTTGGCGTTGGGCTTTGCCTTCGCGGCAGACGCCTTCTTCGCCTGGGGAGGGGGAGGAAGCAGCTTGGGCTTGGCGGGCTTCGCCTTGGCGGCGGGGAGCTTTTTGGGCTTGGGTGAGGCGGGCTTGGGTGAAGCCTTTTTAGCTTTCGTGGCCTCGCCTTTTTTGGTCTTTAGCACGCCTGCTGCCTTGTTTTTTGAGGGCTTGGGCTTCGTTCCCTCACCGGTTGCCGGGCCTGATTTCTTCAAAGCCTGCAGCTTCGCCAAAGGGGCCGCCTTCTTGAGTGGAGCCTTAGGCTTAGAAGCCTGCTTTTTTATTGCGGTTTTCTTTCGCAATGCCATCGACGTTGCGGCAACGGAAGCCAGAGACAGGGGTGGAGTCAGGTTGTGGGTTGACAGCCGACGCTTGGCACGCCGCCCGGCTCAATGAGCCTGTGGAAACTAGTCGGGCGCAACGTGGCCCGTCAAGCACACGGCGTACCTTTCGGCGTAAAAACTTGGATGATAAGGCTGCGCAATCAGCCGGTTAGCCGGGCTCAAGGGTGAGCGGCTTGGCCCGGACTAGCGGAAGTAGTTTGGGAAAATCTCACTCGCCGCCAGGCTGCGATCGCGTTTCGTTAACACCTCGCAGCCGTCCTCCGTCACCAGCACCGTGTGCTCAAACTGCGCGGAAAGCGAGCCATCCTGGGTCACTGCCGTCCAATCATCCTCCAGAATTTCTACCTCGTGGGTTCCGACATTTAACATCGGTTCGATGGTGAAGATCATCCCAGCCTTGAGGCGTATCCCCTGACCGCGGGTTCCGTAGTGGCTCACCTTCGGCTCATCGTGAAACTTGCGTCCAATCCCATGACCGACAAAATCCCTGACTACGCCGCAGCCGTGGCCTTCCGCAAACTCCTGAATCGCCGCTCCCAGGTCCCCGAGGCGGGCTCCAGCGCGGACTTCGGCAATCGCAAGTTCTAGGCTCTGCCGACACACCTCAGTCAGCTTGATGGCTGCTGGGCTTGGCGTGCCGATGTAAAACGTGGCAGAAGTATCACCGTGATACCCTTTGTAGAGATGGGTCACGTCCACGTTGATGATGTCACCATCCTTCAACTTCTCGGCTCCGGGGATGCCGTGGCACACCACTTCATTCACGGAAGTACAGACGCTCTTCGGAAACCCACGGTAGTTGAGTGGCGCAGGCTTCGCGCCCTTCTTTAGCGTGTCTTCGTGCACAAATGTGTTGATATCCTCGGTGGTGAGGCCCGGGCGGAGCATCTCGCCCACGCGACAGAGCGTGTCGGCTGCCAGCTGGCAAACTTCACGCATTAGCTCAATTTCCCGAAGAGATTTGATTTCGACCGAGCGAGTCATAAATTTGAGAGACCTCATGATCCAAGCGCCATTAGGGCTAAGGCTCGTTCGATGGCTTGGCGCATCGGCGGGTTATCGGGTTCGATTCTGAAGTGGATCTCGATGGACTCGTCCACACTGTAGCGCTTCAGAAACAGGATGACGTTGCTCCTCGAGAGCTGAGAGCTATGGCTTTCAAGAAATGCAAACGCAGGCATGCGTGGCGAAACGGTGAGCGTCAATGCTGAGCCTAGTGGCTCACCGCGGAGCGGGGCGCCGACGGGCTCAAACGTCACTTCGAAAGATCTGCCAAGGGCCGAAACCGTCGCTACCCGCGCAGTCACGATCAGTTCGGAGCGCTTGCTACGTTCAGAAATTAGCTGCCGTTTGGCCAGATCCGGACTGCCGAAGCCGGCCTCGACCGTGTCACCTGCAATGCTGTCGTCGAAAAGCAGCGCTTCGCTCCCCGAGTACTCCGGGAGCGAAGCGGATGGCACTCCGCGGACGCTGGCACCGGATGAACCGGAGCAGCCCAGAGCTAGGAAGGGTAGCATGGCAAGAAGATTTCGGCGGATTTGGAACAAACGAGCACCCTGTTTTTTGCTTTTGTTCTCATAGTCGGAGCTGCCGGCCCGTCAAAGACCTATAGCCAACTCTTTTCACCTATTACGCATAAATTCTGTGAGTGCTACGGTCCCAACCGCCGGCCCTCGCGGCTGGAAACCTGCAGGAGGATCTCCCAATGAGAGCAACGCCCATCATCATCGCCATTTTACTGGCATCGACCCCATTCAACTCGGCCTTCGCTGCAAAGCCTGAAGGCGACTCCTCTCACGCCAAAGCTAAGGCCAAAGCAAAACCGGCCAAAGCCGCCAAAGCCAGCGTGGGCAAAGCCGGCGTTATCAACGCGCATGCTGAGCTAACGCCTAAGTCTCTGCGCTGGGGCATGGATGCCAAATCTGTCTCCAAGGCCTACGAAAAGGTGCTCGACCGGGAATACCTGCCGCTCTATCGCAAGACCGAGCCGGGAGTGGAAATGCGGGCGCTTGATGTGGAGCTGCAGGATAAAAAACTGCTCATTATGAGGAATATTGTGGAATTCGGAGCTCTGCCTACCGGGCTCGATTCTACGCCGCTGAAGAGCGAATACAGCTATGGAAACGGCGAAAGCGTCACCTCCATCCGGATGCGCAGCGGACGCATCCGGCACTTTTTCTTCTTCGACAACAAGCTTTGGAAGGTCTACGACGAGCACCCGTTCAAAAAGGAACAAGACAAGGGGAAAGGGCTAGGGGATTCGTTCGATTCCGCCGTTGCCGCCTTCACCAAGACCCTTAAGGCGCCACCGAAGATCAGTGAGCCTGATTACAAGGAGCGGATGTTTCGCCAGGCGCTGTGGCAGGATAAGGAGCTCAACGTCCGTCTTTTGGACCGAGGCGATCTCAGCGCCGTTGTTTACGAGAATCGCGTGGTTGCCGATGATCTCAGCGTCTATCGAAAGAATAAGGCGGTGGACGAGCATGCGCTCAGTCGAGATGTCAAATCCGCTCTGAAGAAGCCCGATGAGCCACCAGCGGCTGCCAAGGCTGAAGGCGCCAAGAAAAAGAGCAAGCACAAATCTGAAAAGTGATTTCGTGGCTGAGCGGCTCGGGGTTGCCTATTGTCTGGGCAGCTGCCGGGCGCCGGGGCCAAGCTTGCGGGCTCCCGCGGGAAGAATTGCTCCCGACGAAACTTCCAAACGGGCTCGAGGGGCAACCGCGGCGACGGCGGGCTCGATAATCCGTCGGCGGACGAGATTGTTTCCGGCGCAGCCTGAAAATCTGCCTCCCAAGTGCAGACTCACCAGCTCGTCATCTGCAGAAACAAGGTACAGCTCGCCCCCGTCAGCTGCCATCAAGGGAGCCAGGACATTTTCCAGCAGCTCTAGGAGTGCGGCGGGGGGGGGAGGCGGGCTAGGGGAGCTTGGCGGTGGGCTTGGCGGGGTAGGGGGCATCGGTCCGGTGGGTATCAAAGAACCCTAGCATGGTGCTTGACCGAGCCGCGAGCCTCCTCTAGTTTCCCGGCCCCAACTTAGGGGCAATGTTCGATTAGTAAGGAATTTAAATGGCAGTTCATATTCGGTTCGCCCGCCACGGTTCAAAGAAACACCCGTTTTATCGCATCGTGGTCACCGACCACCGCAGTTCTCGCGACGGACGCTTCATTGAGAAGCTTGGAACATTCAACCCGTTGGTTGAACAAGGTGGTCTCACCATCAATACGGAGCGGCTTTCGTATTGGCAGAAGCTGGGCGCACTCACTTCGCACACGCTCAATCGAGTTCTAGCCAAGACAGCAACCGCGAAGAACTGAGAGTTAACGGCTCCGCATGGCTCTCAAAGAACTGATTTCAACCATTGCCCAGGCGCTTGTCGATGAACCGGATGCCGTAGAGGTCGCCGAGATCGAGGGCGATCACAATGCGCTGATCGAACTGAAAGTTGCCAAGGGCGATATCGGAAAAGTTATCGGTAAAGAGGGCCGCACTGCCCAGTCGATGCGCACCCTGCTGAGTGCTGCTTCCACCAAGCTGGGCCGTCGCGTACATCTCGACATCGTTGATTGAGTACGAGGATTGAGTACGAGCGATTGAGAACGATTGCGCTCGGTCGGGTTACCCGACCTCATGGAGTTCGGGGGGAGCTCAAGGTCGAGCTGTACAATCGCAGTAGCGAGGTGCTGTTCGGTCGCCCCAAAGTTTGGCTAAAAGCTGGCGACGAGGCGCCACGAGAAATTGAAGTCGCTGGGATCCGTCGAGCGGATAGGCAGCTTCTGGTGTCCTTCGAGGGTGTCCATGATCGTGACCAGGCGGATAAGCTTCGGGGTTCTGAGCTTTTGGTGGCGCGTTCGGCGCTGCCCCCACTTGACGAAGGAGAGTATTATCTCGCGGATTTGATCGGCGCCACGGTGATGGGCCCGGAGGGAAAGCTCGGGATCGTGGTGGAGATCGCGAACCATCCGAGTGTGGATTCGGCGATTGTCCATTGTGGGAGTGGGGAGATGCGCGAGCTTCTGCTGGGCGAGCCCTGGGTGAAGCGCGTGGATACGGTGCAGGGGGTGATTGAGCTCGCTACGCTGGATGGATTCATTGAGGCATGAGCCAATCGCTTTTGAAAGCTGGAGTTGTCACGCTTTTCCCCGAGCTTTTCGAGGCATTCGTGAAGACGAGCTTTGTGGGGCGCGCTATTGAACAAGGCGCGCTCTCGATTGCGTTTGAGAATTTGCGCGAACACGGGCTTGGTAATCACCGGAGTGTGGACGATACGCCCTACGGTGGTGGGTTTGGAATGGTGCTTCGGGCCGACGTGGTCGTGAATGCGATCGAAGCGTTGGAACAGCGGCAAGGCGGGCGCATGCACCGTGTCTTGTTAACTCCGCGGGGGCGCCGCTTCGATCAAGCTTTGGCCCGAGAGCTTGCCGGAAAAGAGAGCTTGCTGCTAGTTTGTGGTCGTTATGAGGGTTTTGATGAACGCGTCAGTGAATTTGTGGACAGCGAGATCTCGCTCGGGGATTTTGTGTTGAATGGCGGTGAAGTGGTGGCCATGGCGCTTTTAGAAGCGGTGGTGCGCTTGCTGCCGGGCGTCTTGGGGCATGCGGAATCAACAGCGGAAGAATCCTTCAGCTTGGCGTGTGGCGGGCTTTTGGAATACCCCCATTATACCCGTCCCGTGGAATTTCGCGGGCTTTCAGTGCCGGAGGTGCTCCGCGGTGGCGATCACGAAAAGATCCGGCGCTGGCGCACTGAGCAGGCGGAGCAACGCACCCGTGCACAACGTCCCGATCTGTCCAAAAAGGAGCCAACATCATGAGGCGCGTGAGCCTTGCTTTGGTGCACTATCCAGTGATCGATCGATCGCACGCGATCGTGACCACCGCCATCACCAACATTGATCTCCATGATCTGGCGCGCAGCGCCTACACTTATGGCATCGATGAGCTTTTTATCGTTCACCCGATCACCGCTCAACGCACGCTCGCCGAAAAGGTGAAGAATCATTGGATCACGGGTGCTGGCGCCAAGCGCATCCCAGATCGTACGCCCGCGATGACAACGCTGCGGATCGTTCATGATTTGGAAGCTGCTGTGGCCGAGTTCGGGCGTGGCGAAGCGGTGGAATCTTGGGTGACGAGCGCCTCCGCGAAGGGGAAAGAACTTGGATTTTCGGCGGCTCGCGAACTCCTGGCTGAATCCGGACCCCCCGTACTCATTCTGTTTGGTACCGGTTGGGGCCTGGCGGAGTGCGTACTCCAAAGCGCCGCCCAGAAGCTGGCGCCGATTCTTTCAGCCCGGGAAAATGGCTACAATCATCTGAGCGTGCGGGCCGCCGTTGCGATCACGTTGGATCGCTTGTTGGGCGTCGCGTAGCCAACGTTAACGTTGAACGCGTGTTTGGACTGCGTCCGTAAAGGCTAAAAATTCGGGGCAGCGTTGGCCAGGAGCAGCCCATTCGAACAGAGGTGACTCGATCTTGAGCCCTCCCGGGTTGGCTCGACGTAGCTCCACGAGGGCCACTCGCGCCTCGTTGCCGTGCCGGGGATGTACGAGGCGCAACCTTTTCGCAAATAACCCATGAGCTTCAGCCACGCTCAGGAATGTTTGCAGGGAACGTGCGGGATACACGAACACCGCTCGCGCTCTTGGCCCAGCTAGCGCCTGCGCTGCGGCTTTTACAAAAGGCCGTAGAGCTCCGAAGCGCGCTTGTCGCTCACTTGGACTGCGACTCGGGCGGCCTTCTGTTGGTTCGAAAAACGGGGGATTGGCGACCACCAAGTTGGCTTGCTTCTGAAGAGCTGCCGGGAGATCGCTTAGGCCCAACGTGAGTTCCAGAACTTCTCCTTCACAGCCTGAAGCGACCAAATTGCGTTGAGCCAGTTTCACGAGTGTGGGCTGGCATTCAAGCAGCACGACATGAAGCGAGTGGTTCCACTGTCCCAAACTGAGCCCCACCGATCCAACACCCGCCCCGAGGTCCAGCACGAGGCCGGAAACCGGCACTGTCGCGGCGAAAGCTGCCAGCAACAACGAATCGATGTTGAAGCGATAGCCGTGAACAGGCTGAAAAAGCGCTGGCGCGCCGTCAATTAGCTGATCTTCGGTAACTGGCTCAGTCAAGGCAGATGCACCGATAGGTGGTTTCAGTTTGAGGTTTGAGGCAGACCCGGTATACCGGGGCCCCGTTTATCCCCATGAAGCTCTACGTCGGTCAAACCCAGTTTCCGCGTCGGCTCGAGCACTACGCAAAGCGCTTTAACTTTGCCGAAGTGCGCGCCGAGCCAGCACGGCTGCCGAAGCTCAGCGAGCTCAATCGAGCCCGCAAGGCATTGCCTGCAGAGTTCCGCTTTGCCGTGATGTTGCCACGGGCGTGTGCGGCTTTGGAGCTGACTCCCGAGGTCGAGAAGAGCCTGGCGTTCGTCGAGAAGGTGATGGCTACGTTGGGAGCCGAGTGGCTGGTGCTGCAAACGCAGGCCAATGTGTTCCCCTCCGATCGGACGCGCCGCCGCCTTAAGGAATGGCAGGAACGTTTGGCGCAACCGGGACGAAAGCTTGGTTGGGAGCCGCTCGGGGTCTGGGAGTGGGAAGAAGGTGAGCGCTGGGCCAAGGAGCTTGGATTTCATTTCATCACCGACGCCAGCCGGCAGCCGATGGCACCAGCAGAGGTTCGTTACGCACGGATCCGAAGTCTTGGAGAAGCTGCCAAGCTTCGCCCTTACGCACTCGAAGTGCTGGCAGAAAATCTTGACGCTTGTGAAGAAGGCGTCGTGGCGCTCGAAGGCGAAGATGCCAGTCGTGTGGCGCTCGCATTGCAGGAGATGCTCGGAGATGAGCGCAGAGCCGAACGGGCACTTCTCGGCGACGACGAAGACGACGAATTCGACGACGACGGAGCTTCCGAATTCGAAGCGGGCGAAGAAGACGAAGGTGAAGACGAGTCCCAAGAGGGCGAAGCCGACGCCGAAGACGAAGGTGACTGAGTATGCGTCGTGCAGGAGCGAGCTCGAACGACGCGACGATTCTTGAAATCGCCGAAGATTTGCTCAGAAAAGGGCAAAGTGCGACGGCGGCGGCGCTCGGCGCTTTCTTCATGGTCGCGGCGGAGCATGAAGGGACGCTGTTTGGACCGATGGTGCTGCTCGTGGCCGGAACCGGCCGTGGCGTAAAGGTCTTCGACGGGCGGCTGCGGCAGCCTGGTTTGGGGCGCAAGCGCCCGCGCGGGTTTCTGGCGAGTGAGGCGATCCCGAGGGCATCCAGGGTGGCCGTTCCCCTGTCGATCGCGGCAGGAGCCGTGGCGATGGCATTCGATGGCAGGAGTGGGCTTGGGCAAGTGATTCGTCCGGCAATCGGACGCGCGCGCGATGCCGGGTTCCCTTTACGCGCTGAAGTTTTGGAGAACATTGCCTCGCTGGGACCGAAAGCGCTCTCAGAGTCTATGATTTCGCAGGCTTTTTTACGTAGTGCCGGGCCCAGTGTGGGCGGCATCATCACTCCCGCCGATCTACGTCAAATTCCCGAGACAGCATTCGGCGCCGCAGAGTTGCCGTGTGAAGCGGGGCTTTGGTCTCACCCGTTTTCGGAAGCTGCAGGTTTTCCTGTGGTGCCGGCGTTGCGCCAGAAAGCTTCCGAGATATTAGGTCCGTCGCTCGTGCTGCTGACCGCTGATCCTGAAGGGGTGTTAGCTGGCATTTGCTTCTATCGCCCAGCTTCAACGGTTGCGATCGAAGGCCTTGAGCTGGCAGTGCCGGCTTCGGCGGTGCCCGTGGAGCGGGGAGTGGCGCGAGTGCCCGCGGGAGCTGCGCTCTACGCACCTACACCCATGGCCGTGCTCACCAGCGCGCAGGGTGCCTACGTTGGCTGTGCAGGATTTCCGGATGCCGGCGTGACGAGCCTGGAAGCCCTTGAACGCGCTCGCTTAAAGCTGCGTCGCGATCCGACGACGCTTGCCGTCTACTGAGCGCTCTGCGAGCCAGCTTGGTGGGCTGTTCCATGTCGAGCCACATGGAGTGGACACACCAATTGGTGTTGGTGCCCACCCCGCGATAGGGTTACGGGGCCGCACCGCAGGCGTGCCCTTTTCGTTGCCTGGAAGATAGTAAGCATGCTTACTATCTTGTGTTCGACTTTGAGAGAGGTCACGGAGAAGGTTGGGAGCACTCAACCGGGCGCGGCGCCGAATCTCTACGCCTACTCACCTCAACGAACGCACAAGATCGATGTCGCTGGATCAGCGACCGACCGGCTCAGTTAACTTTGAAGCCGTGCTGCTTGGCGAACGCCAACAGACCGATCTTGCTCACGGTCCGCAGATCACTCGTCGTGAGCTTGAGCGAGACAAAGCGGCTGAGCTCCGGAACCCAAAGGCGCCGGCGCTGCACGTTGACGTTCTGCCAACGTATGGTCTTGATGTTGGAGTGCGACACGTTGCGGGCACTCATGCGTCGCTTGCCTGTAATTTCGCTGCGGGCCATGGGGGCCGGGCTAATAACCCGGCAGGCTGGGGTATTCAACCTCTCAAGCGCGTTCGGATGATTTTTTCCTGTCCAGACGCGCAGGGTTCTCCAAATTCCCGAGGCTTTGAACCAAGCCTGTGCAGAAATCCTCGGTATTTTGAAAGAGCTCCGGAAGCTTCGTGAGGCTCGCCTCATCCATATAGAGGCTCCGCGAAAGCTCCACTTGTATCGCGTGAAAACCCTGCAGCGGTCTGCCGTAGTGAACGGTGGTGTAGCCGCCACGGTACGGATCATCGTGTTGGAGGCTGAGCCCCGCGCGCTTGGCTTCCGCTTCGACGGCGGCGATCACTCGCGAGCCCGCCGTGGTCCGGCCTTGAGTCCCGGGCACCACGTCCGCGCGCCGGGCGCCCGGATCAGCATGGCCCGCACGGCCCATGCTCGGCATCGAGTGGGCCGCCAAGAGGATGGCGTACCCGAAACGCGCATGCTTCTCGCGCAGGATTTCGTCTAAAGCCTGATGATAGGGGCGATAGATCGTGTCTCGCCGCCGTTCGAACTCTGCACGGCTGAGCTTGCGGGTGAGTGCTGGTTGCGCTTCCGTGGTATCGCGCCAAATCAGCCCATGCGGAAGCGAGCGCGGCGCAGCTCCTTCGACGGTTGAGGCGTCCACATCGGATTCCGCCCGGTTCAAATCGCACACATAGCGGCTCACCCGAGCCACGAGTAGCGTCGCGCCAAAGCGCGGAGCATGCCGATAGAGCTGGTCTACATAAAGATCGGCGTCCATGCCGATCGCTCGGGCCGGCGCATTCAGAGTTGCCAAAGCTCGTGGCCCTACGCGCACACTCGCATGCGGCACTTCAACCACCAACGGAGAAGGCTCGGCGAGTGGCTCAAAAATCTCAAAATAGGTCGACAACGCACGCCCAAGCTAGCACACGTTTTCAAACATTACGCCCGCGGGTGTGCTCCACGATAGGCGCGCACCACTTGTTGCCGGCTCACGTGCGTGTAGATCTCGGTGGTTGAAATGTCCGCGTGGCCGAGCAGCGTTTGCACGCTTCTCAGATCTGCTCCGCCGGCCAGCAGGTGCGTGGCAAACGAGTGGCGTAGCTTGTGCGGGTGCACATTACCGAAGATCCCAGCAATGGCCGCGTAGCGCCGCACAATCTTCCAAAATGCTTGGCGCGTGAGCGGGCCACCGCTTGGGCCCATGAAGAGCACATGGCTCCGCGCGTCGAGCGATTGTGTCTTCACCGCCTGCCGTCGGCGCTTGGTGTTGCTGGAGCCCGCATCCGTTCGGGCGTCCAAGTACATCTTCAGATGAGTGAGCGCGATGTCGCCGAGCGGCACGAGCCTTTGCTTGCCGCCCTTGCCCAAAGCCGACACAAATCCGCGCTCCAGATCCACGTCGCCCAGCTTCAAGTGCACCAGCTCACTCACACGCAAGCCCGCAGCATAGGCCACGCTCAAGAGCGCGCGGTCGCGCAAGCCCCGCACCTCTTTCACATTCGGAGTTCCGATCAGCCGCAACAGATCATGTTCCGAGAGTGCCTTCGGCAGACGCCGCCCCAGCTTCGGACGAGCAGACAGCGCCGTGGGATCTTTTTCGATCGCCCCCTCGCGCAACAAGAACTTGATAAATCCTCGCACCGACGAAAGATGCCGCGCTGAACTCCGCGCTCCAAGCCCGGACTTTGCCAAGCCACTCAGCCATGCGCTCACGACACCAAGATCCAATTGATCAGGCTCGACAGCCCCCAGTTTTTCGGCGTGTGCCAGCAAGTTCGCGAGGTCGCGGCCGTAGCTTTCAACGGTGTTTTTCGCCAGCGCGCGCTCAACCTTGAGGTGATTTAAGTACACATCGAGAAGAGCATCGAGCCGCACCGGAGGAAGAGTACAGAAGCTTGGCTTGGCGGGCGAATTTGAGTGGGGAGGGCAGGGCTTGCCGTTGAACATCCGGGTGCTAGTTTTTCCATGGTCGGACGTGGTAAAGCATGGCCGACCTCAGGAGACCTTCATGAGCGACCAATCTCAGATCTCAGCTACCGTGTCGGCGGCGACCAAGGAAAAACTCGATCACTTCACGGAGAGCCACGGGCTCAAGAAGAATTTCGTGGTCGAACAAGCGCTACTCTACTTCATGGAAGCGCGTCGGGATCTACCTGACGAAGCGCTTATCCCAACGCGCTTCGTGCTCGACGACAAGGCGTTCGACCGCGTTGTCACATTGCTCGAGAGCCCTGCTGCGCCGACTCAGGCGCTTCGCGAGCTGATGCGTGGCCAAGACCGTTGAGATCCGTCTGCTCGCTCGTGACGACGACCGCAGTGGATTCTCCTCGGGTCAAGCCGATCTTGATCGCTTCTTTGAGCACTACGCCGGGCAGAACCAGTTCAAGCTCCACCTGGCGGTCACCTATGTGGCGCTGGTCCACGAACGCATCGTCGGCTTTGCAACGGTCACCCCGTCGTCCATCGAGCGTGCATCGATGCCCAACGCGCGCCTGCGGAAGCGAATGCCGAGCTACCCGTTGCCAGTCTTGCGGCTTGGTCGCCTCGCAGTCGACACGCGGGCACAAGGCGTCGGCATCGGGAGCGCGCTGTTGCGTCATGTCCTCGGCTTGGCGCTCGAGCAGCGGGATCGCCTTGGCTGTGTCGGTGTGGTGACAGATGCCAAGCCCGACGCGGTGAAGTTCTACGAGAACCTCGGCTTCCAGGCGTTCGAAGGAGTCCGCGAGGGCCTCTTAGTTTCGGAGCCACTGCCCATGTTCCTTGGCATCGCGACGATCGCGAGTGCGTTCGCGCCCTGAGCGGAACTCGATATCAGGACTACCCTACGCTCGACGAGGGCAGCCCACACAAGAATGAATACCTGAACGGATAGATCTTCGCTACGGTCGGGGGGAAGGGCCCCTTCAGCCTACCCCTGCATGACCTCGTGAATCGAGGAGGCAGTGAGGATCCGCTCAAGGAAAAGCTCAAGTTGCTCGGGAGCCGCCGAGGCCACACTGCGTTCTACGTCAGTCGAAACGGTCCCGAACTTGAGTTTCAATAATTTGAGGAGCGTCAATGCGCGACCCTGGGTGCGGCCTTGCTCCAGGCCTTGGGTCAAGCCTTGCTCCAAGCCTTGCTCCAAGCCTTGCTGTCTGAGCTGATCAACGATGGTCATGGCGATGTCCTGGGCCTTGGGGGTGTTCTTAGCAAGAGCGCGTTCGAGATCCTGCGGGGTGGTGTTCGGGGAGACTCGGGAAACATACTCGAAAAGGATGGCGAGCGCACGGG
>Ga0105048_10000634_pt1 | contig 54568 bp, 49 predicted proteins | sample MAT05_FD_78382 | JGI IMG/M metagenome (GOLD analysis project Ga0105048, IMG submission 78382) | Freshwater microbial communities from Lake Fryxell liftoff mats and glacier meltwater in Antarctica - MAT-05 | ecosystem: Environmental > Aquatic > Freshwater > Ice > Liftoff microbial mat | place... | reverse complement strand
GTCTTGCTAGCTCGCCCAATGCACATCGGCACGAGGCTCTTGGCGAGATGCTCGCGATTCGCAGGAATGATGAGTCGGCCCGCTGCCACCTCGTCGCGGATCTGCTCGGCGCTGAGGTGCGTTTCCTTTTCAGCCACGCGCCGCATGGCATCGGTCACCCTACCGAGGCGCGCAAATTCAAGCTGCGTGCAAGGAACGAAGCCAATCGGTGCCACCCACTTGCCCTCGCGCTGTTCCCAATCGAGCGGCATGAAATCCCAAGCCGTCTTGGAACTCGGCGCGGGCATGCCGGGAGTGTCTGGCGAGGAGTAGGAGCGCGGGCCACCTACGTTGGGCGCATTGGCAAAGGAACCGGGGTTGGTCCCTTCCTTCAAGGAAGAGGGATTGTGTGCGCCGTGAAGGGGAAGAGGCTGTTGGGTCGTCATGGGTTCTCGCTCCTTGAATGGCTCGGGGAGCTTCGCCTATTTCGACGTCGCTTCCCTCCGCCGGTGCTAACCGGATCAGGTTCAACGGGTGCATCTCAGCGGCTTCTGCCGCGCCCCGGCGTGGACCCTGCTCTAGCGCAAGCTTTGCGTGAACGGTAGCCATTTCTTCAGGCCAGCCACTTTGATTTCACGGAGCGAGAGAGCGCGCGCAGCGAATGCCCGTGTAGTCACCGTGGCCACCGCCTGAATCACCGTAACGGAGGGCCGCCGAAAGACGCCCTGCGTGGTGGAACCAACTGCCACCGCGAATCGCCCGAAAAACGCGGCCGCTCGGGTTGCTGGTGGTCACGGCGCAGTCTTCACAGAGCGCCGGATAAGGCGGCTGGTAGAAATCGAGCACCCATTCATAGATGTTGCCCGCCAGATCGGCTTGTCCAAATCTTCCGTCACCGGCTGGCACCGAACCGACGCGCGCGATGTCCGCGAATTCGCAGGAGGCCGTCCCTGAGAGTAGACAGCCATGCACCGCTAACGCCGTATTGGGTTCAGGCAGCGTGTTGCCCCAAGGATAGAGCCGCGCTTCGCTGCCCGCCGCGGCTGCATACTCCCACTCCGCTTCGGTCGGCAAACGCGCACCATCCCAAGCGCAGAACGCAAACGCTTCGTACCAATTAATGCAGTTAATCGGTAGTGTTTCTACAGCGCTGGCTTCGGGCGTCCATGTCAAGCGCATTCCCAAGCAGCTCTTCTGAACTTGGAGATCAGCGCTCGTTGGGGCGAGCGGCCACTCCGGGATCCAGCCAGACCCCGCAACTTTCGGATGCGCGCCTTCACCTGCGAGCGGGTGGCCTAAGCTGCGCCAAGCATCATACTCGAGCACGAACTTACGAAAACGCCCAACCGTGACTTCAAATCGATCCAACCGAAAGGAGCTCACACTCGCCGGCGCTGTCGACAGCATGGGCTGTGCGACATCTTCGTGCCGCTCGTACGCGCCACCGAGCACGACCGGGCTCTCGCAGCAAGCTTCATTCCGCGAAGCTCCGCAGAGTGCCTCCAGGCCTTTGCAACTGGGTGCGGTGGCTTCCCCATTAGCTTCTTCGCTGGTCGGCGAACAAGCCAAAGCTGAGGCAAAGATGCCCAGCTTCAAGCTAAAAACCCAGGCGTTCAATCTTCCGCAGGCTAGCCGAAGCTCGGCGCTTTGTCGCGCACAGCCAGCTCCGTTTGGGTTAAAGGCAGAGCGTGTCCCTCATCAAGATCAGCCGCGATCTCTCGAAAAAGGTGGCCGAGCTCCAATTCTCGGAGCCGGTGCGCTTCGTCTACAATCCGCTCGACTACGCGCGAGCCCCGCACGAAGCCTACCTGGCAGCTTACGGCGCTGGCCCCAAGGAAGCCATCTTGGTCGGCATGAATCCGGGTCCCTTTGGCATGGCACAGACAGGTGTGCCATTTGGAGAAGTGAATCTGGTGCGAGATTGGTTGCTGATCTCGGGCAAAGTGAAACGCCCCGAGCCGGAGCACCCAAAGCGCAGAGTGCTTGGGTTTGAGTGTACGCGCAGCGAAGTGAGCGGAAAAAGGCTTTGGGGCTGGGCCAAAGAACGCTTTGTGACTCCTGAGAATTTTTTCGCACGCTTCTTCGTCGTGAACTATTGCCCGCTTGCCTTCATCGAAGAGTCAGGAAAGAATCTCACGCCTGATAAGTTACTGCCCGCAGAGCGCGCCCCGCTAATCGCGCTCTGCGATGCTGCGCTCCGAAAGACGGTGGCGGCACTTTCGCCACGTCTCGTGATCGGGATTGGTGCCTTCGCGGAAGCTCGGGCCAAAGCTGCGTTAGCGGACAGCGCTGTCCCGGTGGGTACGATTTTGCACCCTAGCCCGCAGAGCCCCGCCGCTAATCGTGGTTGGGCAAAAGCCGCTGAAATACAGCTGAATGCCCTGGGGATCCGGCTATGACCCCGTTTGTGTGCAGCTTTCGGAAGCTGGCGACGCTGGTGCTCGCAACACTCGCGTTCGCAACGCTGGCGCTCGGCACTGGGTGTGTTCAATCCCGTCCCCAAACAGCCAAGCTAGATTCCGGTCACAGGTTTACGCTGGTTGTGCCGACCCTTTTGCGAGACCCGAAGGATGACACTCAAGATCTCGTGATCGATGCGTTTGACTCGCTCAACCAAGCCCTCGGCGGTGACACGCTCGAGATTCGAACGGAAAGCGCACCGATGGCCTGCTGGCTCCATGAGCGGGCCATTCCGTATGCGAAGTGCCACCGCGAGGCCCTGGCCAGGTTGGAGCCGAGCGGCGAAGATACCTTGCTTTGGGGCTTTGCACTCGACGCAAAAGCTCAGGTGTTCACACTGTTTGCCTCCACCCGTGGTGCCCCGGAGCCGGAACAGCTACGGCCGACGGGTGCGAATGGTATGTTAACCCGAAGAGATTTCTTGGATCTGTTTCGCGGGATTGTGTTCGCAAGAATTTCGAGCAAGGGCGAGGGATCCTTCAAGACTCGCAGCTTGAGGGATCGCTTGGCGAAGCTCGCCAGCGCCGTGCCCGCAACACCCAGAGCGCGGCTATGGGCGGCGGATCTCGCGCTATTTTCTGCTGATATCTCACAAATGCTCGACACCCAGCACCCTGCACCGGCTGAGCTTTCAGAAGCCCACAAGGGTTACGCGCGTGCGCTTCAACTCTATTCCAAGCAGGACCAATCCGGACCCTGGCTCACGGCCGAGCTTGGCCTGGCGAGCACGGAGCTTCGTTTGGGGAATAAGCAAAAAAACACCGCCCTGCTCCTTCAGGCAGCGGCACATTTCGCTGATGTGCAAGCATCGAGCACGGACCGCCCCACCCAAGCCATCGCCGAAGAGGGCCGCTCCAGAGCGCTGCTCTCCGTAGGAGAATTGACCCAAGACGCCTCGCAGATCTTGCAGGCACTCGCGGGGTTTGAACGCGTCTTGTCCAGTCATCAGGAAGCGTCGCAACCTTCAAGCCAGAAGCTCCGAGTTCTCGTGTGCCAGACAGCCGTGAGCGCACTCCGATTGTCTGCCAAAGTCGGACCTCAGGCGCGGGAAGCCTGCGAACGCGCGTACAAGTCGCACCGCCCTCTGGACACCGATTGCTCAACTGAACCAGCAGCACTGATGAACGCCTATCTCGGCGAGCTGAGTTTTCGGGATGCCAGTTCACGCGGAGATTTGGGCCTCCTGAAGCAAGCGCCGGCTCGCTTGCGTTGTGCGCGGACATTCCCCCAATTCTCGCCAATCCGCCGCCAAACCATCACGTTGAACCTCGCGCGGAGCTTACAGGAGCTCGGCGTGAAACAAGAGAACGCTTCCGAGCTCCGCGAGGCTGCGGCACTTTTCCGCGGCCTGCTGCTGGCTCGGGAACCGCCGAATCGGCGCGAACACCACGAAGCACTGGGCCTCATCCTCGCATTCTTAGGCAGGATTGAACCCACCGCGCTCACCCTCAACGAAGCGTTGCACGAGCTAGACCTCGCCTTGCCTTCCGGTGAACAGGCGCCCACCGAAGTGCGTCTCGCGCACGTCCGCGTAACGCTCGCGCTCGCAGCGCTCTCGTCAGACAGTCGATTGAGAGCGGGTGGCGAGGCTGAACTCCAAGCACTCTCCGCAGAGCTGAGCTTTGGCGTCCAACCGAAGCTTTGGCTTGAGGTCTCCATTCTGCGCAGCTTCCTCGCGTGGCAGAGCAAGGAGAGCACGGCGTCTGAACTGAAGGCAGCCATCGATCTTTCTAACCTGAGTGAGCAAAGAGCAGGCGAGCTATTCCCACAACAAGCGCGAGCAGCCCAATTGCTCTCAGCTCTGCTCGGTTTGCGCTACGCCTCACTCTTTAAGGACAAGCAAGCTCTTTGCCCGAAACTCGCTGAAGGACACACGCTCCTCGCCTCGTTGGCAGAGCCCTCCGTAAGTTTGTGGCCAAACCCTCGCCATTCGGACCTAGCCCAAACTCTGAAGGGTCTTGAATCCGAGCCAAAACTAGCCCGAATTTGTAAAAACTCAGCCCTGACCCGAGCGCTCAACCCTAGGCCCGACACGAAAGCGCGTTGAGCACTGTTCAAGCTCCCCGCCATCACTATGCTGCGCGCCGTCGTCGTTCTGACGGAAAGGAATCAGCGTGCCCAAGTTTGATTGGAATCTAGAGCCTGCGCTCTTAAAAATCGGTAGCTGGGAGCTCCGATACTACAGCCTACTCTTCGTCTTGGTTTTCTTGGGGGGCTACGCGCTGCTCAATTGGCAAATTCGGCGGGGTGGCGGGGATGAGGAAGATGCCGGAGATTTTATCATCTACGGCGTGCTGGGTGTGTTGGTGGGCGCCCGCCTGGGTCACGTGCTTTTCTACGATCTCGATCAGGCGCTGGATGATCCTTTGTGGGTTTTCAAGATCTGGACGGGTGGGCTTGCGAGCCATGGCGCTGCCTTGGGCCTAGCCACGGCGATGTATCTGTTCACCAAACGCCGCGGGATTTCGTACTTGGAGGGCTGTGATCGCTTTGCCTTCTCGGGCGCGCTCGGGTCCGCGTTGGTGCGACTTGGAAATTTCTTCAATTCGGAGATTGTCGGTCGAGCCACCGATCAGACTTGGGGTGTGCGCTTTCTCCGTTACGATCACGGTCAGAACATCCAATATCGACACCCAAGTCAGCTCTATGAGTTTGTGATGGGGCTTGCGATCTTGGGCGTGCTCTACCTGGCTGATAAGAAGCTTGGTAAAGAGAAACGCCCGCGCGGTGCGATGATCTCGCTGTACTTTGCGCTGTATTTCTCGGGCCGCTTCCTGGTTGAATTCGTCAAAGAGTATCAGCCGGGCGAAGTACAGCGAATGCTGACGATGGGCCAAGTGCTGAGTATCCCGGGCATTTTGCTGGGTCTTTACGGGCTGGTTTGGAGTTTCAAGAAGCGTATTCCGGCGGGTTGGGTGTCCAGCTTTGCGGATGAATCCGACAAGGATGAATCCGATGAAGACGGCGAAGGCGAAGAGAGCTCCGACGACGGCAACGCCGATGAAAGCGCCGAAGCAAATGGCGATCCTGACATCAATGCGGAGTTTGGCCCGAAGGGGACCAACTCTCGCAAGGCTTGACGGTTTGGTCCGGGGGGACCAACTCTGGCAAAGCTTAAGAACTCAGCACATCAGCGATGCTGTAGAGGCCCGCGGACTTCTGACGAAGGAAGCGGGCGCTGCTGAGTGCGCCATGTGCAAAAAGATCGCGACTCGATGCGCGGTGGGTGAGCTCCAGACGCTCGCCTTGTCCGAGTAGGTGGACGGTGTGATCTCCAATCACATCCCCACCCCGAATCGCCAAAATGGCCACCTCTTCGTCCGTTCTTCGCCCGACTTCGCCCTCGCGTCCCGACAAAAAACGCGAATCTTGGCGTACTTGCTTCACCGCGTCAGCCAGCCTGAGCGCCGTTCCGCTAGGCGAATCCAGCTTACGCCGATGGTGCGCTTCGACGATTTCCACATCATAGCCTAGGCCGAGGCGCCGCAGAGCTTGCTGCACCAGCTCAGCCAAGACTTGGACGCCCAAGCTCATGTTCGCAGCCCACAGCACAGCTACCGACTCTGCTGCCTTATCGAGCGCATGACGCCCAGCCGCGTCAAGATTCGTTGTTCCGCTGACAATTGCAACCTTCTGCCTCGCCGCCAACGCGAGCAAGCCGGGCATGGCGGATGCCGTTGAAAAATCGATGAGCACCTCGGCGCCGAGCAGGCCAGCGCCCAGATCGGAAGAAGCTAAAACGCCGATCGGACCGATACCAGCGAGTTCGCCAATATCACGGCCCTCAGCAGGATCCACACTTGAGCACACCGCTCCAACAATTTGAATATCACCTGCCGCGTGCGCGAGACGCGCCACACTCAAACCCATTCTGCCTGTGGCACCGTGGATCGCGAGCTTCATGCGGCCTCATACGCACTGAGCGTGGCTTGCAAACGCTGAGAACATTCTGGGCTCGCTTCCACAAGCGGTGAACGCACGTACGGCCCCATCAGCCCCTTCTGCGCCAACGCGGCCTTGATCGGCTGCGGATTCGGCTCGCAAAAAAGAGCCCGATAAACCGGCATCAACAAGCGATGCTTGCGCAAAGCTTCAGCGAAACGGCCCGCTTCCATGTCTTCCACAACGGCCATGACTTGGCGCGGATAAAGGTTGCTCGCCACGCTGATCACACCCCGTGCACCCACGCTCATGAGCGGCACCGTGAGCGGATCATCTCCACACAAGAGCGAAACCTGAGGCGGCAGCTGGGGGATCACATCCTGGCTATACGAGAGCGCGCCCGTTGCATCTTTGATTGCAATAATGTGTGGGCAAACCTCCAGCATGCACCGCGTTGTCTCAGGCTCCAAGCTGACCGCAGAACGATGCGGAATGTTGTACAGCACGATGGGCACCGAAATCGCCTTGCCAATCAACTCCACATGCCTGAGCAGGCCCGCCTGCGAGGGCCGATTGTAATACGGCATCACGATCATCACGGCATCAGCGCCGGCGTCCACCGCGCGCTTGGAGAGATGAATACTATCGTGCGTCGAGTTGTTGCCAGTACCGGCCAAAATAAATGTCCGCCCCTTGGCATGCTTCACGGTGAAGCGAATGATCTCGAGCTGCTCATCTTCGGTTAACGTCGGCGTTTCTCCCGTGGTGCCACACGGCACAACGCCCGCCACCTTGGCTTCCAGTTGAGAGGCCAGAAGCTTCTCGAAGGCGCCCCAATCGATCTTATCCACGTCCGCCAAAAACGGAGTAACGAGCGCCGTAAACACGCCAGAAAGGGGCCTTTGAGTCATGGGAGGCTGTTTTTGTCTTGTTCAGCGACTGAACGCAAGGGCTAAGCAGCGCACTAACTACTCGAGCATTGATTCCGAAGGATTCGAGCGGGGTCGGAGCTGATTGGGTTGCTAGGGAGAGGACTGAACCTCAACTCATCCCTATTGTTCGGTAGTGATCGGAAAGAGTTCGTTCATGTCGAACACGGCTTCCGGGAATGGGGGCAAGCTCGATGGAGCGGAGCGAGTGACTACCCCCACCACTTCATAGACATCACCAGCCAGCGCATGCGCCGTTAGCTTTTGCTCAGCTGGATCCAAGATCCAATAGTAGGGCACGCCGGCGCTCAAGTAGGCCTGGAGCTTCGGGCCAAGCTCGCAACGTTTGGTGCTCGGTGACAGCACTTCGCAAACCCAATCGGGCCGGATCCGAATAGGTCGTAACTTCGGGATCGCAGGCACATGCTCCTGTCTCCAACCCGCGAGATCGGGTCGAAACGCTTGCTCCCAGGCCGTCAGCAAGACGTCGACTTCGTCCAATACCCACCAGCCTCCCGGACCACCGCGCCCTCGTTGATAACGGATATAGAGTTCCGCACCAACCCCACTCGCGCCAAAAGAGTGGGCCACATCCGGCGATGCGTGCACCACAACTTCACCGTCGATCAGCTCCACATGCGCATTCTCATCCGTTTCTAACAACCGCAGATACATCTCCACTGGGGTTATCAGCGACTGAGCCATTTCCGGTAGCCTATCCCGAGGACCACGCGAACGCGAATGGGGTGCAGAATCCAGCGTGCGCGGGCTGGCTCGTCAGTGGCTTGCGCGTCGTGAGCCAGCTGGGTGGAATATCCTTCGGCGGCAATTCGATCTGGAAACCGATGTTTCAAGTTCGCCGCATGGCAGCACCCCATACCTTGCAAAATCAAATACAAGGTTTAGTATTACATGGTATGGAGCGTGCCTGTCATCGTCTATTTATCGAATACTTAAGAGATTTTCCTGTCGTAGCGGTTCTGGGACCTCGGCAGTGTGGGAAGACCACTCTGCTTCACTCGCTCCCCTTAGGCTGGCAACGTTTCGACCTGGAAAGCGATGCGGACCATGACGTGATCGCGCGAGACCCCGCGCTCTTCTTGCGGCTTCATCCCAACCAGGTTTCGTTCGACGAGGCCCAGGTTCTACCAAGTCTCTTCTCGGCGTTGCGCGTCGAAGTGGATCGCGAACGCCACAAGAAGGGGCGCTATGTTGTGACAGGGTCGAGCTCCCCGGCACTCGTACGAGCGATATCAGAAAGCCTCGCGGGTCGGGTGGGAATCATTGAGCTCGCCCCATTTACCGCAGGCGAGGCATTGGCCGCTCCGACCGCACCCTTCGCTGAGATGCTCGCCCGTGGTAAGTTAACTGCGGTCGACGTTCTGAATGATTGCGTTCTCAGATTCTCGGTTCGCGACCTACACCGGTACTGGTTCGAAGGTGGATACCCTGAACCCTGGCTTGAAAAGTCGCCGCGTTTTCACAAGATCTGGGCTCAAGCCTACGTACGAACTTACGTGGATCGAGACATAGCTAGACTGTTTCCGGGCTTGAATCGTGAACGCTACCGAAGCTTCGTGCGCATGTTGGCGGGCCTGTCCGGAACCGTTGTGAACATGGCCGACATCGCCCGTGCGCTCGGTGTCTCCCAGCCAACGGCTAAAGATTACCTCGAGATTGCTCACGGGTCCTTCGTGTGGAGAACCTTGCCCGCATGGGATCGCCGCACGCTGAAACGTCTGGTGAGGCACCCCAAAGGGTACCTGCGTGACAGCGGTCTTTTGCACCATCTCTTACGCATTCCTGACCTTGATTCACTGCTGAGTCATCCGTGCTCCGGTGCCTCGTGGGAAGGAATGGTCATCGAGAATATTCTGCGCGGGCTCGACGCAACGGGTGTTGCGTACGATGCCTTTCACTACCGAACCGGTGGCGGTGCCGAGGTGGACCTCTTGCTCGAAGGCGAGTTTGGTCTTCTCCCGATCGAGATCAAGCGAACCCAGAGACCCGAGGCTGGCGTCGAAGGGCGCGAGGTGCGGTCGCTTTCGAGCTTCGTGCGTGAGTGGAAGTGCCCGCTCGGAATTGTGATTGACAACGGTGAGGTCTGCCGACAAGTGGCCGAAGACGTCGTTTCCGTGCCGTTCGCCTGCCTCTGAGCTGCAATCTTGAACCCGTTCTGTCGACTGTTGCGCGCCGGAGGAAGAGGCCCACCAACTCAAGCGACGTTCCACAACGTGCGCTCACGCTCTGAGTGCAAGGTGAGAGCCTCGCGCGCAGACGGTACTCCGAGGGTAGTTAGGCCAGGTGTGTGCCGACTCCGAGCGCCACAATGAACAACGCTTCATGCGAGCGATGGACAGAGGCCGCTCCAGGCATCGATCAGAACAAGGGCTACGGTTAAAACGACGACGCCAACTGTGAGGAGCACTCGACGCCTCCAGCGTCGCGCTTGGACCAGGGCTATAGAAAAAGAGTGAGTCCTCCATGTTTCGAGCGCCTCAACGCTGTCACACATCCTGTGTGTAAGGCGGGCTGGTTGATGAACATAAAATGGGTGGCACACGTTTTGCTAACAAGCGTGACAACACTGAAAGGACATTAAGAATGACTGCAACAAAAAATGAAATCCTCACCACTTACGTTGGCGACGTCCACGCGTTAGTCACGCATGGCCTCAGCGCTCTGGAGCGTCAGCTTGAAAACTTGAAAAACGTGAGCCATCCAGACGCACAACCCGCCGTGGCCAAGGGCAAACGCATATTGGAGCAGCATAAATCCGCGCTTGGAAACAGGCTAGAATCATTGGGCGGCAGCGCAACGGCTCCGGTCAAAGATGCGGTTTCAGCCCTAGCGGGGCTAGCTGCTGGATTGATTAATGCGGTGAGGCCTTCAGAAACCGTTAAATCACTGCGTGACGACGCAGCATTCTTCAGCGGCTTGGGCATCGCGTACCTCCTTCTGTATACAACAGCCATCGGGCTCGGTGACACGGAAACATCGGCTGTTGCGCAGAAGGGCTACGAAGATAGCGCGCGGATGGTCATGCATTTCGACGGCATACTCCCCAAAGTTACCATTGAGGAACTCCGCGAAGAAAAGCTGGACGTTGCGGATGTTAGTGAAAGGGTTCAAACAATGGTTCGGGCTGCCTGGGATCGCGCTGCCCCTGCTCACGCATAGCCATCAAGCTGCGCGAAGCGAATCACGGATGTTTCACCCCGATGGTCAGACGTTCTTTGCCGAGGTGAATTCACTGCACACCCCTGGAGCCGTCGGCGCTCTGGGGGATCGACTACCGGGGTTCGCGCTAGCGCGGTTCTCGGGGGCACTGTGGCGCGGAGGTTTTGAGCACGTTGAAGTGTTGGGTATTGCGCTGAACTTCCGAGCAATAAAGTTAGACACCGCAGAAAGGATGGCCGAGGACCAAGATTTGCTCTTTGCAACGATTATAGGCCCCTTTACGATGCCCTTCCCACCGTTTACGACTGACGGTCACGACTACCTGAACAACCGTTATTGGGCCGTGTTTCCGTTCGACGTGATCGGCATAGGCTCGTTGAAGTTTCGTATCTCCCCGGCAAAATTGCCACCCCACTCCGATTTGCCACGGCGCGAAAGGCTCCTACATGCGCTAAGTTCCCGTCACGCAGTCATGAATAATGGCGGTGCCGGTGCGGGCTCGCCGCGGGAGCATGCCCCGATGGTGCAGCTTGGTACCGGGTGTGAGCCAATCGTCGGCCCCAGGTCTTCACAAGTGTTAACGACGGGCACGGCGGCGAAGCGCCAGAAGTCCGAGGAGCAACGTACCCCCAAAACCTGCCCGCGCCACACCAGGTGTCGACATCCCACAGCCGGCGGCTTGGCTCGATCTTCCGCGCGGCACATCGGAACCTGCACCTCCTGCGCCCAGCGATCCGTTATTGCCCCCGCCAACGGAGCCCCTATTCCCTCCGGTCGCGAGGATACCACCAGCTCCGAAAGCGCCGCCGCTCGCTCCCAGTGCGCCACCAGTGGCGCCCGGGACACCGCCACTCGCGAACGCTCCGCCAGCACCACCGGTTTCAGCGGCTCCACCGGTTGCAGCTACGCCGCCCGCCGAGGGAGCACCGCCTGTGCCCCCGGTCCCGCCTGTGCCCCCGGTCCCGCCGGGCGCGGGTGGAGGCACCACACCGCTTCCGCCGATCTTGAGCATGACCACACCCGTGGCCGGCACGTCCGCAGTGTAGCTCGTAGTGAAGCTGCCGCGATCTGCGTGGGCCCAGAGGTCTCGCACCATCTGGCTTCCGCTCACGCCGATGTTTGCCCAATTGACGCTGATGTTTGCAGCAGAATTGCTGCGATTCAAAAGAGCAACGGCTCGCCCGCCATCGCCGAGCTCCCTCGACCAAACCTCTTGGTTTGAAGCCGAACCCACGCGCTGGCCGGCCTTACCCATAGCATCCTGGCTCACGGCAATGACCTCGGTGTTCGACAGGATTTCGATGGTTTCCGACGTGGCGCTCCTCAAATCCGTGCTGATCAGCAACGGTGCTGCCACGACAGCCCAAAGACTGAACTGCGCCTTGCCTTGTTCGTACGTGACCCCCTCATTTCCCACCTCGAGAAAGTCTGGATCATTCCAACCGCCAGGCCCGGCGTTGGAGGCGGCACCCGCCACCGTATCCAGGCTATTCATGATCGACTGCCAGTCGTTACTGATGTCGCCCGAGGTACGCCACATGTTAGCATCCGCGAATTCGCCGGGATCATGGCTGCGATTCACGCTGTACACTACCTGCAAGCCGCTTGCGTCGAGCGCGTCGCGCATTTGCGGAAAGCATGGTGAGCTTGAGCTCGTGATGTAACCGTCGTACTTCAAGAACTCTACGCCCAAGTATTTGAGAAGGTTGACGTCCTGGGTGAGATTCGTGCACGTATTCAGCTGCTCCGTTGGCTGCAGGTAGAGTCCGAATTTCATACCCTTGCTGCGCACGAAGTCTGCGAGCTCCTTCATTCCAGCCTTCCCATTCGCGTAGACGGGACAGGGCGGATCATTTTCGCAGGTTGCCGCGGTGAGGTTGAAGTTGATGTTGCCCCCGGCGTCGCGCAGGGGCCCTTTGTACGCCCACCATCCGCCGTCCAAGTTGAAGTAAACGTAACCCAAATTTTTCAGCCCAGAATCTACCAGCGCGTTCACGTTGCCGCGCAAGATCGCGTCATCGTATTCGCCCACGAACGCTTCGAACGTATTCCAGCCCATCGGAGGCGTCCGTGCGACGCCATTGTTGTGGGCAGAGCTTTCTGTGCTCACGGCGATCAGGCTTAAAAATGCTGTTAGCGGCCAACAAGTGCGCGATAATTTGCGTAGATTCATGGTTTCAGATCCATCGTGAAGGTCGCCAAGCGCGACTGAGGCGTAATCCTGCTAGCACTAGAAAGACCAGGGACCAGCTCAACACGCGCTGGAGCCGACACATTTCAAGGCATTTTAAAGCCTTATTCGCTCATGTTGATGAGCGAATAAGCTTCTTCGACTCACTCACTAGTTAGGAAATCCTTCTCATAAGACAAACGAACTGTGCGCAAATAGATCTCCGCAATGGTGTAACTTTCTCCGGGTCGGCTCCGTAGCGGTGGATCTGACTCCAACCCCGAGATTCGCTATGTCCCCCAGTTGCCCACGATTTCTTTGTAGTTCCTACGCACTCTCAGTAGCTGCCCTCCTGCTGTCCGCGTGCAGCGACAGCGGAGCGAACGAGGGCTCGGTGCCCGGTTCCAACGCCGCGAACAGTGGCGGAGGTTCGCCCGTTTCGAGCCCCACTCCTACGGCATCCACCGGCGGCTCAGCCGGTAGCGGAATGGCAAGAGGAGGCACGTCGAGTGGAGGTGCTACGACAGGAGGCACGTCGAGTGGGGGTGCTACGACAGGAGGCTCACCGGCAGGAGGCAGTTCCGCAGGTGGAAATGGCAATTCCGTTTTCGATCCTCAGCTCCCACCTGGCAATAAGGCTGAGCTCACCGCATGGCTGCAGGCCTTCGTCGCCAACGAGTGGGAGAAGCAGTGGGTGTGTGAGCCAACGGCAACAGCCAAGACCGAGGGTAGCCTGGCGATTCACGCCCATGGCGACACGAACCGCGTGTGTAGCAACCAGGCACTGTCTCAAGCTGTCCTCGCTCCGGGCGGCCAGTTGCCCGTGGGTGTGGCGGCCGTGAAGTTTGTGAGCTCTGGGATCTACGTCGAGGTCAAGGTGGAGGCGGACAGCAACGGGGGAGCCGGTTGGTTCTGGTACTCACCTGGGGGCGGCGTGGCGGCCAAGGGAGCAGGCGCTTGCGTGAATTGCCACGGTGCCGCAGGCAGCGATACAGATCATCCAGGTCTAGGTGACTACGTTTATTTTCGTGTTGCTCAGTGAGTGCGGCGGCTGGGGCAGAGTAAGCCATTTTCGGATGACCGAGCGGGATTCAGCCCGAAGTCTTGACGTTTGAAACTCGGGCATGTTCGCGGTTGGCTCACGCCGGGGCTAGGTCACGCCACGGCCCGCTCAGGGCGACGGTGAGGCCGTCGTGCTGGAGGTTGAGGAACAACGTGCGACCATCCGGCGAGAAGCACACACCGGCAAGCTCCCCCTCGCTCAGCGCGTTGCGCGCGATGTTGTACAGCTTACCCGCTCGCGTGAGGCCCCGCAGGTACTGCTCTCCGCGGCCATCCTCGGCGATGATCACGTCCCCCCAGGGCGCCACGGTGATGTTGTCTGGCCCATCCAGCTCATCGGCGCTCGTCGACTGAGCAAGCAGCGTCAGATCGGCTTCGCCCGACCTAGTATCTCGCAGGCAGAAGATCTGACCTGTGCCGTTGGGGCCGCCACTCGTCGCGGCGAAGTAGACGCGACCATCATGAAACCAAAGCCCTTCTCCCCGAGAGATGGTGCACGCGCCTCGCGCTCGGCTGCGCAGCCGCAAGCCATCATCCTCGGCTTCGGGCTCGGGCGCCTCAACCCAATCCACGGCGAGCCTCTGACCCGGCGCCAGACCCTCACCAGTATTCCTAGCGGGCTGCCCGATGACCCGGAGCGCCTGGAGCACTCCTTCGAACGGGCGCGCACGCTCTCTCGGGACGAAGCGGTAAAGGCAGCCATCCGGGCGGTCTTCAGTGAGGTAAGCAATGTGGGTGGCTGGGTCGACGCAGGCCGCCTCGTGGTTGAAGCGACCATAAGCCGTTAGCCTTTGGGGGCTCGTCAGACGCGTTGCGCCTTTGGGGCAAAGAAACACATAGCCGTGCCCAGGCTCAACGGACTCTTCACAGCTGAGCCAACCCCAGGGGCTAACCCCGCCTGCGCAGTTGCGCAAGGTGCCCGCCAGAACACCATGACTCGTCACGCGCTTGAGGTCGGGCCCCACCACCAAACGCGTGACGCCACCAGCCGCACCACGGTCGTACATTTGCTCGGGAAGCCGATTGAGATCGAGACCTGACATCGCCATGTCGCGACCTGCTTCATGGTTGCGCATCAGCACCACCTGGCCGGCTTCCCCGGCGAACGCGCCCATGGCGTCGGGTAGGGCTGGCACTCGAGCGCCATCGGACATCGGGGCGCCCACTCGTTCCAAAATGGTTACCCGAAAACCAGGTGGCACCGCTAAGGTTCGAGTTGGATCGAGCGACAGTGTCCCCTTCACCTGCCGGCGGCACCCGTAGAGCCAGCCTAAGGGCGCCATGGCGAGCGCACCCCCAACCACGAGTGCACGGCGACCGAGAGCCATCAGGCGCCACTCCGAATGCTGAAGTAAGTGGTCTTCATGACCGCCAGGCTAGCGCCGTGAGCGCACGACGACAACGCAGGAGATCACGATGAACTTGCCGCGTCACGGCGTGCGTCGTCCTCTCGCTTCAGGCGCCCATCGATGACGAAAGTGCCGAAGGGCACAAGAGACGAGGCGAACACAACGGCCCCGCGTAGAATTGACCAGCGCGCTGTCACCATCGCCTGCAGAAGCGCCGCGCAGAACAGAACAAACAGGGCACCATGCAGCGAACCGACGATCTTCACGGCCAGAGGCAGGCCAGCGAAGTACTTGAGGGGCATCGCAACGCCGAGAAGAAGCAAGTAGGAGCATCCTTCGGCGAAAGCGACGACGCGCAGGCGACCGATCGGGGTGGTCAGCATGCTTCGTTTTCTGTCTTCTCGTACCATGTCAAGAACCCAATCTGCGGCGCGTACTTACCATCGAACTGCCAAAACGGGTCGGAAGCAAGAGCAGGCCATGTACCCTGGCGATGTGTCCCCGACCCCGCCGAGATGGAAATGAGCGATCCTTTGTGCATCGAAAGAGAAGCCCCCTTCCCCCACGCCAGGCGGCATCCTTTCCCGAACCTTCTGACAGCTGGGATTCACTTATTGCTGAAGCCGAAAGTCGCTTCGGTGGTGACCGCGAAGCCACCAACTCCGTTGGGGAGACGTCCATACGATGGCGAGGTATTGGCGGGATAGGCGACCTGATCCAAAACTGATTGGGCGGAATTCAGCAAGAATACATTCTCACCTTCGGTCTGGCTGACTGCGAAGATCCCGTGGTAGCACCCCACGGTAACGTTCCCGCACATCTCCCCGCTGAACGGTCCACCGTTTACGGCGTCGTCTTCATCGCCCATCCCAATCACCACCGCAAAGTGACCAGGCAGTAGCAGCGTGTTCGCGGGGAATACGAAGGGTTTTGCCACGTCCGGGGTGCCCGTTGAGGTATCGTCGGTTACAAGATAACCGCTTATGTTTGCGACCATGTCCCCGGCATTGTAGATCTCCACGAGATCGCCAGCGCCGAGAATCTCATTGAGCACTACTTTCGGACCTGTGCCACCCGTACCCGGAGAACCGGTTTGGCCCGTGCCGCCCGCATTCGTCCCGCCCGAGTTCGTCCCGCCCGAAGCGCCGCCACTCCCGGGCCCGTCTGATTTCGAGGCGATTCCGCCGCCCATTGAGCGCGCTTGGGTACGACGAGTCGGCGGCCGCAACATCTGGTTGTGGTTCCGTTTCAACCAAGCCGAAGTGATGTTGCTCATGTAAGTACAGAGCCGCCAATTCCGCTTGATGACGATCCGCACTTGGAGTCACTCAAGGTATTCCGAAGGCCCCGTGACACCCGGGAAACGGGCCAGCAGGTCCGGTTGTTTGACGAAGCCCAACCGTTGGTAGAACGGTTGAAAGTCGAGGGTCGAAGTCAGCCAGATGCTCAAGCCCTCGGAGTTCCGCAGCAGCTGCGCCATCAGCTGCCGACCGATTCCTTGGCCCTGCAGCTGCTCTCGCACGCCGACATCGACGACCAGTCCGTAGCGCGCGCGGTCGCCCAGCATGCGGGCGGCACCCACGAGGCGGTTCCCCTGCCATGCGGTGACCACCCGCTGGCTCGTTAGGAACGCGTCGCGGATCTCCTGGTAGCGCTTCTGCGCTGCGAGGCCGCCCACCAGGCCTACTTCGTCATAGAGGGCGTTGAGCTGTGACCACTCGATGGCGTCCGTTCCGTGCACGCAGAGGGTCGTCGCACCCGCCGTGGGCCGCGGCACCCCGGGCGGAAGGACATAGCCCGTCTTGTGTCGGCGAAAGCCCAGCGCCCGGTATGCCGGCTCGGCCTCCGGAACCGGGGCAGTCGAATAGACGCGAAGCGCATCGCCGCCCTCGAGTAGCGCTTCGAGCAGTCCCTTCCGAAGCTGATGATCTGCAGGGCCTGGAGCCACCTCTACATCCGCCGCCATGACGTAGATGTTGTCTCCCAACCGCCGCGCGGCACCGACCAGCGTCTGACCGTCCCGCGCGGTCACCACCCGGCGGCTATTCTCGAAAGCGGCTCGCAGATCTGCCCGCGCACCATAGAGGACCTGGAGCTTCGGCCATGGGAGTTCCGAAATGCCTGGCTTGTAGGTCGTCATTGAAACAATTCCTTTCTCGGCCCCATCCGGAGCGTCGGGTTCGCGTTGTCCGCATATCAATCGCATCAGCCATACTTGGCGTCTTGGGGTATCGCACCGCTGCCATGAACCTGCATTCAAACTCATCCTTCAACACGCTCACGGAGTCCACGCACGCACAGTAGGCTGGCGAATCGTGGGATGCCATGCACGTTCTTGTAACCTCCACCAGTCTCACCGGCTCGCAAAAGTCCCACCAGAAACTGGCAGGATCATCTTTTCCATCGTAGCCCCCCGCAAGGCCGGAAATGTCGCCAGAAAATGCGGACCGCTTGATGGCCGTGCCTCCGCTGTTGGTCACCGTGGGTTGCGGCACACAACCCTCTCTACTGGGCGAGCGCTGTGGGCAGGACTTGCTCCAACATGAACTTGTTGAACTTCTCCGGCTCTTCAAAGTTGGGCATGTGCGCCGAGGATTCGAACCATATCCACTGCTTGCGTGGGGCGTCTAGGCGGTCGAAGTAGTCACGAGCAAGCTCGAAGGGCACGTTGTAGTCGTGTCGACCAGTCACGAAATAGACCGGCACCTCGAGCTTCGCCGCAGTCACGCGAAAATCTCGTGCGCGCAACGCCTGGGGCCAGAGCACTTTCAGCGATGAGCAGCTGCCTAGGGCAAACGGCACGAAATCGAAGAGCGTGAACTCGGACGGCCTTTCCACAGCAAATAAGCTGCCCAATCCGTCCTTTCCGTACAGCACCCCGCCAAACTTTGCCAGCCACTTGCGCTCGGTGAAAACGTCGTCCATCGAGCCTGGCTTCTGACTTGGATACTCGCCGATCTTTCCGAGCTCCCGAAGCGCCTCAGCATTTTGGGAGAGAAGCGCCTCTTGTCTCACAAACTTCATGCTCAGCTTTTCACCCTCGGGGAAGTAGACAGCTTGACCGATACCCACGTAAGCGCTCAACAACTCCGAATAACGCCGCGCCAGCTCTAGCCCGAGAAAGCTGCCAAAAGAGTGCCCGACGAGCACCACCTTCCGTTGTTGAAAACGTTCGGTGAGGTATTGAATGAGTTGGTGAGCGTCGCTCAGGAGCTGCTCAATTGTCAGCGTCTTCTTGTCGAGGAACGGTGAGTACGAGTTCCCGGCGCCCCGCTGCTCCCAAAGTACGACAGTAAAGCCTTCTTCCAGCGCGGCGTTGAAGTGCCGAACGAGCGGAAGCTCCGTCATGCCAGGACCACCGTGCAAGGAGAGAAGGATTGGATTTTTGCTGTTCCGACCCCGAATCAACAGAGTCTGTTGATAGTCGCCAAGCTTGATGTCTTCAAAAGTCGCGATACTGCCGGGAACAACGTTACCCGACGGATCGCTAAACGCGGGTGTGCTCCTGAATTGCCGGCTGACGAGCACCCCAACCACTATTACGACCACAAGCGCGGCGCACAGGCCCATCAGAACGATTATCGACCGCAGCAGAATCTTCTTCACGTATGACATCGTTTACACTGCAAGCGCCAACAATACCGAGATTGCAAATCGGGGTCATACAAAGAGACGACGTTAGCATCCCATAAGACAATCGAACCGATCAATTCGGGCTGAAGCCACAGTAGGCTATCTGGCCGATGGCGATCTGAGCCCTTTCAATTAACGTCACCAAAGCTCAAGGGGTCGTTAACACAAAAAGCCAATTCGCGCGTTGTCTTGCTGACTCTGCTTACTCTAGTTACAGGGGCATCGCATGAAGGCTGCCATCGAAATCCGCCCCGCACGAAGTGAAGACGTAGCTGAAGCGATTGCGTTGTCGTTGAGCTCTGGCCCGGCCATGCTTGGGCTCATTTTTACGACCAGCACGAAAGATGTGAAGACTTTTCTTGGCCGCGCGTTTGCTGGCGACGCTGGATTTTTAGGCCATGGCGTCTTCACTGCCGCACTGCTGGTAGATGGGCGCGTGGCAGGAGTGGGTGCTTTCTACAGCGGCGTTGAGCTGCCGCGGTTGCTGTGGCGCGTGCTGAAGGAAAGTTTCTCATTCTACGGCTTTGTTGAGGGCTTGGGCGTGCTCGTGAGGCTATTGCGGGTCGCACGTATGATGCCGTCTCCGGCGCGTGACACACATTTCGTGACTTGCTTAGGCGTTGCGTCGCAAGCGCAAGGGCGCGGCGTAGGCAGCGCGCTGCTGCTGCATGAGATGGCGGCGGCGCGTGCGCGTGGCAAACGCAAGCTCGCACTTGATGTGGCGCTTGACAACCCCAACGCCGAACGCTTGTACGCACGGCTTGGTTTCGTAGTGGTCAAGCAGCGTCCGCCGCCGCGCGCCTACGCGGACCGGATTGCACCACTTCGACGAATGGAATTGCGCCTCTGAGGCCTGCGAGTAGCGGCTCTACAGCGGTCGGTTGTTGATCGTCATGGATGGAGGCGAATCTCAATAGCTAGCCACCAAAGCGAGAATGCGGCTAAAGCGAGAAGTGCGCTCAGATCAGCCGCAAATTCGCCACAAAGTAACCATCTGTGCCATGCACCCTTGGCAGCAATCGAAGCGCGGTGCTTCCCGGCGGAATCAGACTGCTCAATTCTGGGACCTCGAATGGCACGGGCTCCAGAATATCTGCGACCCGCGCGAGCACCCCCTCGCACTCTTCGGGCAACACGCTGCACACGGCGAACACGATTCGACCCGAGGCACGCACACGCGACGCTGCATTTCGCAGGATAGCTGCAGCGATGGTAGCCATGCGTTCGGGATCCTCGGGTTTCAAACGCAACAGGATCTCCGGCCGACGCCGCAGAGTGCCGACGCCCGTGCAGGGAGCATCCACCAGAACGCGATCGAAATTATCCGGAACTGTGCCAACGCCCTCCGTCCAGTCGACACTCGCTGTTTCAAGAGAAAGCCCCAAAGCGCGCGCGTGTTCGGACAACGTCTCAAGCTTCGACGCGTACAAATCTGCCGCAAAAATACGCCCCGCTGCGCCCACCCGTTCGGCTAGGAGCAGCGACTTATTTCCACGCCCCGCACAGGCATCCAGGATGCGTTCGCCTGGCTGTGCGCCGACGAGCCAGCCCAGGATCTGCGCGCCCTCTTCTTGCACGGTGAAATCAGCGCCACGCTGGCGTAGATCGCCATAACCGCTCACCGTATACGCCCCGGGGATCCAACGGCTTGCTGGAGCATCTTGGAGCCACGCCGGTGCAGCCCTGCCAGCAATCACCCGCACACACGCCGGCGGCGTTTCGAAATGCCGAGCGCCCGCCTCACCGACGATGCCGAGGAGCGCCAACGCGTCAGGCCCGCCGACACAGCTCTCGAGGCGTTGTTGGAGCCAATCGGGAGCCGTCTTGAGCAGGCCTCCCGCCACCGTCACACGGGCCTTCGACTCTGCCACTCGCCGCAAGAGCGCATTAACAAACCCTGCAATTTTAGCTCCCCGCAGCTTCCGAACGCCCGACACCGCGCTATCCACTGCCGCGAAATCGGGCACCCGATCCAAGACCAAGAGCTGATAAGCTGCGATTAAAAGATGAGCCAGCACCATCCCATCTTTTTGATTCAGGGTGCGCGGCACATGCCGCTCCAGCTGCGAAACGAGCGCTCGGTGAGTGCGAATCACGCCGTAGCAGAGCTCCGTCACCAGGTGCCGATCGCTCGCCGTGAGCTGCGGATGGCGGTCCATTTCTGCCGCCAAAGTGAGCGAAAGGTAGCTGGATTTATGGCACACGCGGTCCACGATTCGAGCCGCCAGTTCGCGGGTATCGAGGCCTTGAATGTGTCGGGCGCGCTTGGGCTCAGCTGACGAGTTCACGGACTTGCCCCACAATTACGTCCCACCTTTTCTCAACATCATTTTTGAATGCCACAGCCATCAAGCCAAGTAAAATTGCCATACCAAGAATGTGAGCCACTTCACGCACCCGAAGCGGCAACGGACGGCGTAAAATGCCTTCAAGCGCGAAAAACATCAGATGCCCGCCATCTAGCAGCGGGATTGGAAGCAAATTAAAGAGCCCCAGATTGATGCTGATCAGTGCCATCACCCAGATAAAGTAATCAGCACCTTTTCGCCCCTCTTGCCCAGCGACTTCATAAATGGTGATAGGCCCGGAGATCGACTTCAGACTGACTCTTCCTTCGGCAACACGGACCAGCCCCACTAACAGAAAGCGCGTCACGTCCACTGTTTCTTCGACCGCCCTTTGCATGGCGTAGCGGAGCGGTGTCGGATGCTCCACGCGCTGCTCAGGCGCCAACGGCACCCATTGCTGCACCGGCAGCACATAATGCACGAACGATTGCCCATGCTCATCGGTGAATTCTTCACGCCGCAGAAGAAACGTGCCCGAACGCGGGCGCCCATCGCGCGCGCTCAAGAACTCAATACGATGCGATATATCAGGAACCTTTAGCACCTGTTCCCGAAAGCTCGACCAAGCCGTGATAGCGACGCCGTCGAGTGCCAAAATCTTATCTCCCTGGCGCAGCCCCGCTCGCCAGAGAAAGGACTCTTCGGGGACGATCGCCGCATAGACATCGGCCAGCTCCAGCCCCACGCGCTCAAGCAAAGTGCCTGTTCCAGGATTGGGCGTGAGCGCGACAACCCCAGCTTCGTAGACGCCCATGTCCGCAAGGCCTCCGAGCGCGTTCGGCGTGGTGACGGGCCGCATGTACGTGACAGGCACTGTTTCACCCTGATTTTCAGAAAGCATCGCTTCAAGATCCATGAAGCGTCGAATCGGTGCGCCCGCAATCTGCGTGATCACGTCAAAAGAGCGTAGGCCGGCTCGATACGCCGGAGAATCCGGCTCCGGCACACCGATCACCGCCGCAGGAGCACTCGGTTGAATGCCGACACTTCCGACATGTCGGACAAGACCCAGCGCTTGATGCTCAATCTCATCGTCCGCAGTCACTTCTACGTCGACATGCCGATTATTCCTAAACACTCTAAATGCCACGGGCTCGCCCGGAGATTTGGCGATCAATCGCTTCACTTCATCGAACGTTCCAACGTCCTCACCGTTGACGGCCATGATGCGATCGCCCGGCAGTAGCTTGCCATCGGCAGGATGATCGGGAAGCACGATCCCGACGGTCGGTGCGAGAAAGGGCCCATCGCCCACGAACACGGAGAAGTAGAGCAAGACGGGGAAGATGAGATTCATCGCTGGACCGGCCAGCACCACGATGATGCGCTTGTAGAGCGAGAGCGATTCAAAGGTTCGCTTTCGATCTTCGGGGAGCACAATGTCACTCTTCGATGACTCCAGCATCTTGACGTAGCCGCCAAACGGGAGAAGCGAGATGCAATATTCTGTTTCCCTCCCGCGTAACTTCAGAAGCTTGGGACCGAACCCGAGACTGAACGTGAGCACCTTCACGCCAAAAGCTTTGGCGAACATGAAGTGGCCGAGCTCATGCACGAAGATGAGCGTGCTCACCAAGATCACGAAGTAGAGGAGATCCATTGAGCAAACGTGCAGACTATTGAGAGATGCGCTCCAACATTCGCGCTAAGAATGGCCGTGACCGTAGCACGCCGCCCCCAGTTAGGGTAGAAAAATACCATGCAGCCGAAGCCCGTCTCCGCTTCAGAAATCACGATGAATCAGCTGATGTTGCCCGTACATGCCAATGCGCTTGGCAATGTACACGGGGGCCTCATCATGAAAATGGTGGACGAGACAGGTGCGATTGCGGCGATGCGACACGCAGGCAAAGCGTGCGTCACTATCGCCATCGACTCCATGACATTTCACTCACCGGTGCATATCGGTGAGCTGGTGTGCTGCCGAGCCTACGTGACCCACGTGGGCAGAAGCTCCATCGAAGTTGAAGTCAAAGTCCACGCTGAAAACGCCATTACAGGTAACATCACCCACACCAATTCTGCCTATGTGGTGTATGTGGCCATCGACGAACAGAGTCGTCCCTCGCCCGTTCCCGGCTTGCTGCTTTTGAATGCTGAAGAACAGCAGCGTGATGCTGAAGCCAAGCTCCGCCAACAATACCGGTTAGCCCAAGCCAAAACGCACCGGGATTAAGCGCGCGTCCTCTCCAAAGCGGAAATGAGATGATTCAAATCGCCTCCCAACCAACGGCTGCCCGAGAGCGCACCGTAGCGCCCGCCGCGTGCGACAATCTGCGCTTTGGGCGGCAGCGGTAGCTGAAATTGGTGGATCTCGTCGGCAGCTCCACTTGGCAAAAGCCGCAGCAGCGTGCAATCCCGACTGTCTTCGTAAGAGCCGAAAAGCGCCGCATACCCGGGCACTACCGCTAGCGCATGCGCGCCTTCAACTCCCAAATTCCAGGCCACATCTGGGCTGCCAGCGCGATTAAATCGCACCAAGGAAAAATCGCGATAGTAGTAAACCCAGGTTTCTTCTTGCAGCGCATTGAGCGCGTAGCAATCATCCATCGGCGCTAACTTCGGCGAGCTTGGAAACTCCCAGAGCAGCTCGCCTTTTTGATCGAAACGCACAAGCCCTGCCGCTCCCAAAGGGTTCTGCCAACCGAGGGCTCCCTCGATGCCTTGATCGAAGTAGCCAACGAAAATCGAACCATCCTCGATCGCTTGGAGCTGTCCGATGCCGTCGCCTAAGGTGAATGCCGTTACTGGCTGGCCGCTCCCGAGGTCAAAGATGGTGGCGTTCGCCTCCGCTCCCGAGCTGTCGTGGCGCGCCCTGGCTCCGCACACGATCGCGCGCTGTTCAGGTAAGATGTCAACGAACAAAGCACGCACTGAAAGCCCCGCTAGATCGTAGGCCTGAACACCGTTCGCTGTCCGTTCAAAGAGCTTGGCTCGATAGGGCGTATCAACTCGTGTTTGGGGCCAAACGATCCCCATATCCTGCGTTCCCAACACCTCGTTGAGCACCGCTTCCGGAACACACAAGAGCAGCGGATGACCCAAAGCACTGAGATTGTAGGCCGCTACTAACCAGCCCTCCGGGATCACCTCCGTGACTTGCCACTGGCTCTGGAAAAAACCTTTCACAGCATGCCCCCAGGCTTAGCGCATCCAGTTAACACCCAAAACCCTGGGCTCGCTCGTTGACCGGTTCGCAAATGCCGGCCGAACGCCCGCTTTCGTGGCGCGAAAAACACGCTCTCTGGCCTAACACTCCGGACGCGGGGCCTAGGGGATCCGGTTGTCACCGCGGGCCTGTGCGTTGTCCCCTGGGTCATTCGTGACACGTTTGCGCAAACACTCGATTCGGCATTGAAAATCCGAATGAACCAACTTCGTACTTTCGCGCACATGCTTCCAACCGAGGGGCAGACGTACCACCAACGGCTCCTCCGACGCTAGACAACGCGCATCGGTACGACCCTTAACGGGCAACCTCCGATGCGCGTAGCACCTTTGATCCCCTCCAATGTCCCTTCTCACTCGATTCAAATCGACTAGACTCTGCCAGGTATGGAGAGGTCTGTGTCGGCCATAGCTTCCGCGCGTCCCGCGCTGGCTCGATTTCGCCGCGGCTCGCTGGATGCGTTGTCGTCGAGTGAGGAACTGCTGCGGGGCGAGCCGGCCTGCGACGCACGTGCCTTCTATTTCGCGTTTTCGGCGACGCGCACGCTGTATGGCGTCTCGGATTCGCCGCTCCCGGTGTTGGAGGATGCGCGGGGCTTGCTCGAAAATGCGCTGACCACGTCGGACGGTGTGGCTGAGCTTTGCCGTGTGATGGTGCGCGTGAACCTGCTCGCCTTCGATCTTGAGAGCATGTCAAAGTGGCACGAGCTGCATTCGAGCCTCGTGTCGAATAGCCGTGAGCAGTATGAATGGTACGCCGCCACGGCACTCTGGCTTGATCTCATGCACGGTCGCCCTGCGATGGCGGAAGAGGCCGAGACACGGCTTCGGCGTCTGGATCCAAACTTTCCGTTAGAGCTCAAGATTGAGCTGCTCACGCTGTGCGCGCTGGGCACACTCTTGCTCAACAATCCCAAGACGGCTCTAGTCTTTGCAGACGAGGCTTGTGCCCTGGCAGCATCCGAGAACTTGGTTGAGTGGCGCACGCTCACGAGCCTCGCACGCTGTCGCATCCTCCGTTATCTCTTGAAACCGGAGCTTGCGCACGTTTTGCTTGAACGCCTCGCGGAGACGGCAGCTCCCGCGTTCCGACCTTGGATCACTTGGGAGGCAACACTTGCCGCGGGCAGTCTGGGCGTTGCAACGCTGGAAGTGGCTCCTAATTCCACGGAAACCGCAGGCGCTTCCCCGGGACAGCGTGCGTGGCGCGCCGTACACGAGCTCTCGCGGCTGATTCAGAATGCCGAGACCAACTCGGCGAACGTGCAGGTGTCGAAAGCAGCGCTCAGCAAGACACTGAGCGGCGTGCGTCCCATGCTGTACGAGGTGCAGCTATTGGTCGGATCCCTTGATTATACGCAGTCGCCATCACGAGTTCTTCGCAGTTGGTGTTGGGGGCAAGATCCCTTGCCCCCAGGCGGGCTGCATGGCATCGCTTCGAGTGGCCGCCAGACACCGACCCCCACCAGCTTCGCAATCTTGCAACGAGGGCACGTCGGTCGCCGCGTGTTGGGCGTTGCACTGGCCTCCACGATCGCACTCTTCGGTGATAACTGGTCGAGAATCGAGGGGTCCACGCTCCCTCAGACGGCCCTGGCGGCTCTCGCACTGGCAGATCATGCGGAGCTCAATCACGCCGACTTGTTCAGACATACCTACGGAATCGAGTACATCCGTCGACTCCACCAGCGCCTTTTTACAGCGCTCGCCGAACGCATGCAGAGCTTGCTCGGAGAAGCAGGAGAGCTCACCGTTCGCCACAAGACGGTGAGCCTCACCCTCCGCACGCAAGCACTAGTTATTTTTGATCCACGCACCGTTCAGCCCTATTCGGAACGCGTGCTCGCATCGCTCCTTCAGGCCGAGCACGGCACCGTGGCCGAATTTAGCGGGCGTCTCAGCATGCCCGAGCGCTTGGTGCGAAACGCGTTGAACGAGTTAGTTGCGTTCGGTGCCGCCAGTCGCGTTGGCCCGGAGGATGCCGAGCTTTTTGCACTCCATCCCGACCTGGAGCGAGCGGCGCCTGAGTCCTTATCTCGCCCAAGAAGCTTGAATTCTGAGCCCCCCTCGCGTCGCACGGGCACCTAGGCGGAAGAGCGTCGCTGGCGCGGATCGACGCATCCCTCCCAGACCTGCACGGAACCTAGAGCGAACGGACCCGGCACCACCGCTCCGGGCGCGCGCACGGTGTCGAAAATATCGCGGGAAGCGAGCGGCAGCGCCGTAACGGCTGGAAGCGCTTGTTCCAACTCGAGGCGTAGCACCCTGGCTTCGGTGTCGTAGACCGCTCGCGCTTGAATCTGCGCACCCTGTGCATCTTGCCCAAGAAACTCCCGCCATCCCTCCCAGTCCATGTTTTCAGCGGGCTCATGGATCCGCCACGGCGCTTCGGGCCCAGGATTCGCGTAAGCGTTGCCATCCGCGCGATTGTTGGGGCGCCCAAACTCAACACACTTAGCACAATCAATCACCAGATTATTCAAAACTTCATGATCACGACACACGCCACCACGCCCACTAATGAAACGCTCAACTCGCCCTAGCCGCAGCATCACCGCTGCGCCTTCACAGCCCACAATCAAATTGTGCGCGATCAGCAGGCGATCACAATCATGCTCATAAATCCCATGCCCACCGGTGATCGCTTCATCTCCAATCCCGGCTCCGAGCGGTGGCACAATCTTGGAGCCGAGAATCAGGTTGTGATCCACCATCACACGCCCACGCTTCGAAGCCTCGATGAAGATCCCGCCAAATCCGGACGTTGTGTGCGTGATCAAGTTCTGAGTAACGCGCGTATTGGTGATGCCGTTGTCGAGCCAAATGCCTGTAGCGTTCAAGCAATTCTCGATCACGTTGCGCCGATACACACAATTTTTGCACAAGTGCTGCTTGATGCCCGCGCATTCCCAGAGCCGCTCAATCCCGTGCCACCCAGCACCGGTGATGTGATTGTCTTCAACCAGCATGTTGCTCAAAGGGGAGCTGGTGGCGCAAATCCCGCAGATCCCGCAATCATGGAAGGCGTTGCGCCGCACAATGTGATGCCCATGCCCGCCATGATCCACGCGCATGGGATGGCTGTTTCCGAGATCCAGCCCATTGGCGTTCACCTGTCGGATAGTGCAATCGTGAATGAGCCAGTGCGTGCCCCCTTCGGCACATACCGCGGCGTGTTGCGGCCAGGTGAAGCCATCTGCACAATGCTGAAACGTGATGCCACTCAGCTGAATGAAGCAAACATCGCGTGTTTCTGGCGCAAACGCCTGCTCCCGCGTGGTGAATTCCCACTCGCTCGCCGCCGGCTCAGCATCGTCAAAGGGCCGAATGTGCACGCTCAAGCCATTGGCTTCGCACCAATAGGTGCCTGGCTGTTGCTTGAGTTCGGCGATCGTGAGCACTTGCAGCAAGCGCCGACCATCCTGAAAAACGAGGCCCCGCTTCAGGAGCAGTTTTGTTTTGGGCTCTTCGGGAAACGTCCTGCCCCAACCCATATCCAGATGGTGCTGAGGCATATTGATCATGCCAAACGGCAGATAACCGACGAACCATTCACGCGCCAGACGGACTTGATAGACGCGCGCACCGGCTGCCTCTAGCTCTTTCGGCAGCTTCCAGGAATCCGAGACTCGCCAGGGCCCAGAGTAAACCTCTGCCCCCGTCACCACCACGTTCTCGCCCTCGGCGGCAGCGTAGCCAATCATCTGCGTTGGGCTCACTCCCCCGCGGAGTGGGCGCACAGTTTCGCGGTAGATGCCGGCGTGAATCAGCACGCGCTCGCCTGGATTCAGCGAACACGCAGCTTGGGCGATCGTCTTCCACGGCCTTTCCAACGAACCCTCATTGCTATCTTCGGCTTCCGGGTGATTCTGAGCCACGTGATACGTCGCGTGGTATTCAGGTATCGCCTCCCAAGTGCCGAACGGAGTGCCATCGGGCAATAGCACCTCGGGCGAGAGTGGAGTCAGCGTTCCGCACTTGGGATCTTCCAACATGCAAGACGTCTACCGTAGGGATGGTCCGAACGGTAGACGTCTCGACTCAGGTCTTCAGTAGTTAGTACGGTAGCGCGTACGCGCCGCCCGCTGCCCACGCGCCACCCGTGGAGACCGAGCCGGCACTGCCAGCGATCCCATAGGAGCCGCCTGCAGCACTACCACCGACCGCATAGGAACCACCAACGCTCCGCCCATAGTATTGGCTCGGGTCTTCATAAACCTGAACGTCCACGTTCAGCTTGCCATTGAACCACAACTCGCGGCCACCCACGCCAAATTGATAGCTCACCCAACTCGTCGCATGCGGCGAAACATACGCCCACTGGTACTCGCCCGAGAGCAACTGAGCATCAATTGGAGTGGACACTCCGGGTTCGATGACCCCTCCCTCCCGAGCCGAACATCAGCAAGCGATATGCCAACGAGCCACTTTGCCACTTTCGCCGTATTTTTGCGGGTAAAATAGGCTTCTTGCGCGCTCTGGGAGTGGCACAGCTTGCGCCAAAACTGCTCACGGGAGTCATACCCTTACCTTCCGAACAAATCTTGAAAGTAAGCATGCTTACTATCTCTTGGGTGCTCGGCGAGCGCACCGCCAGCATCAAGGGTCGCTAGAGCGTCAACCGAAACCCACGAATCAGTGCGCCCGGCAGACGCACCGATGCGGTGGAACGCCCGCCGTACGTATCCGAGGCCAGGCGGAACGCCTGCTCACGCGTGAGGTCCACCAGATTCTCACCTAGCACACGAAATAGCGACTCATCAAAACGCATCACATTCACCGCTGAAGTCGCGCGCCCACCCTCGACCCACAACGTCGCAAAGCGTGTCATGCCCGTGATGCGACCGCTGGGACGATCAGAATAGTTCAGGTAGTGCAGATTGTTGATGAACAGACCCCTATCCAGGCGCTGCATCACGTCCGCCACCGCGAGCGAGCCTGGATGCACGTGAAGCGCGGCAGGGATCTCCTGGTCAGACGCACCGTTCGGAACCACGCCGTACTCCTTCGCGGAACGCGGAGACGCCAGTGCACCCTTGAGTTCTCCAGCCTCAATCAACGTCACTTGTTCGGGCTTGATGAAGCCGGAGGCCTGAAATCCAGGGCCCGCGCCATTCGCCGTGTCTTCCACGAGTGTCAGCTTTGAACTCAAGCGCGCCCCCTCGGTGAGCATGCGGAGAAACGGCGTCTGACGCGTCTGATGACTCTTGAGGCTGAATCCGCCCCACCCCAAAAGATCCACGATCTCTTGCAGCGCTGGCGGCGCTAGGTACACGTCATAGTCTCCAGGCGCAATCGTCTTGGCTGGCTGCTCCAAGAGAATCAAGTCGCGCCGAGCTGCCTGCACAATTCCCTCAAAAACACTCGCATCCCAACGCTGCCCCGCATATCCCGATTTGACTGCCCGATCCCCGCGCGCATACACACTGAAATCAAAATTGAACGTGTGCCGAGAGAACCAATTGCGCTGCCCGAGCGAATTGGCAAATCCACGGCTCACTTCGCCTGCCGCTAGCAACCCCACCAAATCAAGCCCTGTCGCAGCGCGCACAATGTGGAGCATCAGCTCATCTCCCGCAGGGAACGCACGTGCGGCTTCAACGCTGCTCGAGCAAGGCTCCTCACTGTACAAAAGATGCGGATCTTCTGGCAAAAAAGCCAACACTTCACGCAGCGACTGCACGGCTGCACGGAGCTCGGCACCCTGCTCCGGGTGCTCACTCACCGAGAGATCCACGCTGGCGTGGCGCTGGCCGTCGATCAGCTCCAAGCTCAGCGCATGCTGAGCGACGCTGCCCGGCTGACGCACCTTCCCATGGTTGAAGCGTACGAATTCAGAATCCTCACCCGTGTAATTCGCCAGCAAGATCTCCTTGCCTTGCCTGGCTGCATCGGCCAGCTCGAAGAGCTCAAAAAAACGAGCCTTCACGCGTCACCTCCGAAAACATCTACGCCTCTGAAACGACACGCTGGCGAAGCGTGACCCACTCGAATTGCCTGATTAGGCTCACCCTTACCGCAAAAGGGCGTGCCCAGCACCTCGCGTGTGGAAGCATCGCCCACACCCGTGAGATTGCGCCAAAACGTGGCTGAGATCCCACGATAGTTGGGATTGCGCACCACCTGCCTGAGCTTTCCATTTTCTATGAGCTGCCCCCATTCGCAACCAAATTGAAACTTGTTTCGCGAATCATCGATCGACCAAGAACAGTTGGCTTTGAGCAAAATACCTCGCTCCACCGCAGAGATCAGCTGTGAAAGTGATTGATCACCTACCTCAAGATTCAGATTTGCCATGCGATCGATGGGTGGCCGATTCCAGCTAGAAGCCCGGGCATTCGCCGTCCCCAACATGCCCGCGCGAGCCTGAGAGATGGCTCCGCCAAGCGGCCTCTGTAAAATTCCTTTTTGTATGACGTATTCTTTCTGAGCGAGCGTTCCGTCGTCATCCGTTGCGTAGGATGCCACTTCCGTAGCCACCGTTGGATCGAAGGTTACGTTGAGCAGAGGCGATCCATACTGATAGCTCCCGAACATCTCCTGAGTCACAAAGCTGGTGCCCGCATAGTTGCGCTCATCGCCCAAAATACGATCCAGCTCTAACGGGTGCCCAATGCTTTCGTGGATCTGCAGGATCATCTGATCCGGCATCAGCACCACATCCATCGCTTCCGAGGGACAGTTCGGCGCTTTCAGAAGCTCCAACACCTCCTGCTTCAGGGTTGCAGCTCGCTCCCAAAACCGAACATCCTCTAGAAGCTCAAGCCCACCTTGGCGCATCCGGTCAACCATGCCCAGGCTGCGCGTCTGCGTGACCCCGTTGGCGTGCGCCACAACACTGAGATCGGGCGCAATAAACTCAAATTCCTGCTCAATTCTGCCTCCGTCATGGCTCAGCTGCAGCATCTTGTCGCGTTGCCAGCTCACGCCCGCACGCGAATCAACAATTTCGCTCGCCCCCACCAATTCCGCATGCGCCCGCTGCACTAAAGAAATACGATCTTGCAAGCTCGTTCCCAACCAGGGCTGACCCACAACGGACTGGTACGAAGCCCTTACTGCTTCCTGCTTAAATGAATTCCAATCGAACACGCTCGTTGCCCGGGTTTGCTGCGCCCAGCGAGACGCACTCCGAATCGCACTTCTTAGCCCGCTCAACGAAAGCTCACTCGTCGCCGCGTAGCCATAGCCCCCCTGGTGTCGAACCGTGACCATCCCACCCCGATCCACACCTCGATTCATCGGCTCCAAGACCCCTTGCCGGATTTGAACTGAATCACGCTCGGATTCCACAACACGCAACGAACAAAAGGCAAGCTCCGTATCAGCGGGCAACGCCTCGCGAAACGCACGTTCAATCGATGGCCACATCCCCGAAGCCTAACTCCAGCCTCTCCCTAAGCCAATTCCCTCACCGTATCCACGGTGAAGAGTCGTTCAACTTTGGGGCTGCAAGCGGGCCCGCGTTGATCACGATTTTCCCTTGAGCGTGCCCTTCTTCAAGATAGCGCATCGCAGCCGGGATTTGCTCGAAGGGGTAGGTCCGGTCGATCACCGGCTTGAGCTTGCCAGCTTCGAGCAGAGCCTTGAGCTCTAGCAAGTCTTGGCGGTTGGCGTGGCTGGTCTTCTGGCGCACTTTGCGGCTGCTAAACAGTGACACCCAAGGTCCTTTGATGATTGCGGCAGCCATTTGCATTCCTGCTCCACCCGTCATCACGTACACGCCCCCGGGGTTCAGCACCCGTAGGTAATCGGCTAACGGGTGATAACCATTAGCCGCTAAGATCAGATCGTAACGCTGCTCGCTTTTCGTAAAGTCTTCTTGAGCGTAGTCGATGACGTGGTCCGCCCCAAGCCGACCCGCAAGCTCTAGATTGCGAGCACTGCAGACAGCCGTCACCTCTGCGCCGAAAGCTTTTGCGATCTGCACCGCGAACGTGCCAACGCCTCCGGAGGCTCCGTTGATCAGCACCTTCTTTCCTGGCCGGATCTGCCCCAGATCGCGCAAACCTTGAAGCGCTGTCAGCCCCGCCATCGGAACGGCAGCGGCCTCATTAAAGGACAGTTTACCGGGCTTGTGGACCAAGAGGTCTTCGCGCGTGCAGGCATATTCTGCGAAGCCTCCAAAGCGGTGGCTGGAAAGATCTCCGAACACCTCATCTCCCAGCTTGAATGAGGTTACCCCCGCCCCCACGGCTGCAACTGTCCCGGAGATGTCGGCTCCCAAGACGGCAAACTTCGGTCTCAACGGCCCAAAGATCAGTCGAACGATGAAAGGATCAGCCCGCATCAAATGCCAGTCAGCCGCGTTCAGCGCGACTGCATGGACTTTGACCAGCACTTGTTTGGGCCCTGCGACCGGCTGAGGAAGCTCCCGCAACAGCAAGACATCCGGAGAGCCGTATCGAGTCGTGACGAATGCTTTCATGGGTGCCTCCAAGAACAAAAATCCTGCGCCGGGGCGCGTTTGTAGAAGCGCCCGCTAGGGCACTTGCTTGCTCACTGCCTGGGTACCGATAGACCGAGGGACGCTCACCCGGCAAGCCTCGCTCCTGCCCTAGAAGTTTGCACAGTTGTTTCATAGCCCCCACGCCACTGTAACGGTCTGTCGATAACTTGGGGATGTACGAAGCGAAAGGGCTTTCGGCGAGCTGGTCTCGCCGGAGGATGCGAGGACTTCCCATGAAAATAGCTGTCATATCGGACCTCCACTTGGGCGTCGGAGACGCATCGGACCGCTTTGGACACGAACATGGCCGATTCTTGAAGTTCCTTAACTTCTTAGAAGACAACTTCGAGACGATTGTGCTGCTCGGAGACATTTGGGATCCCCACACGGCAAAGCTAAGAATCAGTGACCGAGAGGGGTTGAGGCTCTGCCGAGAGTCACATCTCCCCCTTAGCCGTCGGTTTGAGAGGAGCTGCTATCAGTACGTGCATGGGAATTACGATCTTGCTGCTGGCCCGCTGGAAAACGCGCCAGGCAGCATCACGCTCGACGCCGGCGGCCTACGCCTGCTGTTTGCCCACGGCCACGAGCACGACATCCTGGTGAAGCACCTGCCCTGGCTCGCGGATTTTGGCGTCTGGCTCGGGGCATGGATCCTGCGACTGGGTCTGTCCAGTGTGTTTTCTTTCTTCGACCAACTCGATATGGCGCGGAGCGGAGCCTCTGTGAATTCCGCCGCCTGCACCTTTCAAAAATGGGCGGTCACCGCCGCTCGGCAGCACGAGGCCGATGTGATCGTGACAGGCCACACGCACCTTCCGCTCAAGGCTCAGCACGAAAACGTAGTGTTCCTAAACAGCGGTTCGTGCACTCAGGGGCGCTTCAACTTTGCAGCACTGGATACCGCCAGAAATGACTTTTCGATTCAGCAGGCTTGGGCCTAGACCATCTTCTGTTAGCCTGCGCCCATGCGGATCGATTGGCGTCAACAACTCGGCATTCTAGGCACGGTAGCTTTCGCCAATTTGAGCGCTTGCAACAGCCCCGTGCGCGGCAGCGCTGCACCCACCATTTCTATTGTGCCCGTGCCAATGGCCACGGTGCCACTGCCGCCGTCAGCCTACGTGGTGTACGTCGGGGTCGGCGACTTCTCAGAAGATCCGAAAGGGAGCGTGCTCGTTTACAATTTTGAACGCGGCACAGGCAAGCTCTCGCTTCAACAGCAGCTCCCGATCGGACGCTTAGCAACGTATCTTGCCGTTTCGCCCGACAAGCGCACGCTTTACATGGCAGATGAGGCCACCACGGATCTCTACTGTTTTCGCATCGATCCGAATTCGGGAAGGCTCACCAAGTTGTGCCACGCAACAGCTAAGGGCAATCCAGTCTATCTCTCCGTGGACGCCACGGGAGAGACGCTACTCACCACCTTCTACAATCAAGGCCACACCGAAGCTTTCGCTTTGCGTCCCGACGGCAGCATCGGCTCCTCTGCAGATCTTGAATGGTCGGGACGACGATCGCACTCGATTGTTCTCGACCGAACTTCGCATTTTGCCTTCGTTCCGGCATTGGAAGACGATTGGATAGCGGAGTTCAAGTTCGATAGCACCACCCATCAACTCACGCCGAATCCGCCCAAATCGAGCGCGGCGGCCACCCCCCATGCCTTCACCCTGCCCGGAATCAAAGGTGCGGGGCCGCGCCACTTTGTCTTTGCGCCTAGCAATGAATTCGGCTACCTCATCAACGAGCTCAACCTCACGATTTCAACGTTTCGCCTGAACCCAATCACCGGACAATTGGCGAAAGTGAGTGAGCCCGTCTCAACACTGGCTCCGGGCAGCGCAAAACCGGAAGCAGCTGCTGGCGCCGATATCCAAGTTCATCCCACAGGGCGCTTCCTCTACGGCTCCAATCGCATGGGTGATGCAAGCTCCATCGCACTCTTTTCACTCGACCCACAAACGGGTGTCCCCAGCTTCATTGCGACCACTTCCACACATGGGCGAACGCCGCGCAACTTCAAGCTCTCTCCAGATGGCAAGTATCTGCTGGTTGCCAATCAAGACTCGAAGAATCTGGCATCGTTTTTGATAGACGAGGCTTCCGGCGAGCTTGCGTTCCAAGGCCTCTCCGAATTGCCAGAAAAGCCGTATTTTGTCGGATTTCTTGAGCTAGAAACAACGCGAAAGCACTGAAGCCAGATGCTGGCGCTGCGAGACGGGCCACCACCTGCTGCGCTGAGAACGCAGCTGCCCCTCGCGTTTGGGTCGTGCCTCAGGGTGGCCGTTGCGCGCGCTTCCCGCTGCTGGCGGGCGGTGCCGTCCGGGGCTCATAGCTGGCGCTTTGATTGGGAAGTGTCGCTTCGCCTTCGAGCGGCGCGTAGTAACCGCGCAGAAGGTAGACCACCGCCAAGCCGGGCGATTCTGCGCGCTGCAATTCGCTGAAAAGCTCCTGGGCTTGCTTTTTTTGGGTGCGAAGACGATTGCCCAGGGCCTTCAGGCGGGAGTTGGCTCGCTCCAACTCTGAGAGCGAGGGACTGCTGGAAAGATCTGCACCAATCGAAGAGAGCTCGCGGATGCTTTTGCCGAGCCCGATCAAGTCGTAGCCAGGATTGCACACCAATTGGCGAGCGATAGGGATCGCACAGTAGTAGAAGTAGGTGACGTGAAGCGTCACCAGCTGTGGGTTAGCGGCTATTCCAGGTGGAATGCTGGTGGAGACAACTTTTGAGGACCCCGCAGCGGACCGGAGCGTAACGATGGCGAGCGCTCGATTGTAGACGAAAAGCCCTGTGGCGAAACGCGCCAGTGCCGACGAGCCGAGCACAGCTTCGACACTTCCCGCCTCGCCTTTGAGCAACCATGTCGGCGAGGGTGCAAGCGACGCCAAGGGGAAATATGCAGCATCCCGAATGACCTGCAGGCGTGCCCCCGTGGAGCGCTGTGCGGAGCCGAAATTACCGCCATCTTTCCTCATTCCGCCGATCTTAGAGAGGAAGTCTCCCACCGCTTTATCTTCATTCGTGTTGCCCCCGGTGAGCGCGCCACGGGCTGCGTTGTCGTAAAACCTGGGATCGTCTTCCAGAACTACCACAGCCGAACGCGCCCCAACGATCGCCGAATGCTGCACCACTAGCTTCGCGGAAGCTAGCAATCCAAGTTGCAGGATGCACAGAAAGAAGATGAACACTGGCACGAACGCCACCAACATCTCGAGATAAACGACTCCGCGTTCACCCGTACGACGGCGGCGCTGGCGCTGCATCACGACTCACACCACACCGGAGCTCTTGAGCTCCAACAGTGCATAGCCCAACGTCGCCAACCAGATGCACGGCCCCATGCGAAGCTCGGTCAACAACTCAGGGGCCGGCGATCTTCTCTCTTCTTGCTTCTGCAACGGATTCAGGATCAGCAGGAGCGAGTTCTTCAACACGCCCAGCAACTTGCCGTGCCACGTGAGTTGGACGAAGGCCAGCACCATCACGAACACGAACGCCGTGAGCTGCAATTCCAGCCCCGCACTCGGCCCCAGCCACGCCCCAAGCAGCGCAAATAGCTTCAAATCCCCCCCTCCTATCGCTCGCCCCTTCGAGCACCAATACACCGTCGCTGGCACCAAGAAGCAAATCAGAAGCCCAAGAGCTGAAAGCCACAGCCCTTGGGTTCCGTGAACCACCACCGAATAGCCAAGCCCCGCGAGCGCACCTGGCAGCGTTAGCCAATTCGGGATCTTCCCGGTGCGGAAGTCCGTGATGGCGGCGATGCCCGTGAGCACGGAGACTGCGACGATTGGGAAATATTGAGTGACCATAATCGTTATTCCGAGCGTGTCGATGCCGCACGAGCCCTATCACACGAGGCCGCTATTCGCCTGGGGTTGTGTTGACACCTTCCATCGCATCGTTCGCCGTCCCTACTCGGGCGTAGACCTTATTTCCAAAGGTTCTCCAAACACCAATCGACATCACCGCCACCAACACCAGAATGATCACGTACTCCACTGTCGAGAGCCCACGCTCATCACGAGCAATCTGCAAACGCGCCATCATATTACGAATCTTGTTCATTTGATTTTCCTTCCGTAGTTCTTGTTCTAAATAGTGTCCCCAAGAACGGCTCCCCCCACCTGTCGGGTCGATTGCCGCCTTGTGGAACCTTGTCGGTCTCAGCCAAGGCCAGTTGCGAGGTATTTTTGGCCGCTCGTCGTTTACGGGATCGGGAGCAATAACCAGGCTGTTTGGGCCTGAAAATGCTGCAACAGCGGGAACCCTACGGCCACAATCGCGGCTACGCAGAGCAGCGAGAATACCGTGAGAATGATCACGTATTCCGCGAACACGCTGCCTCGCTCGTCGCGCTGAAAGGTGAGACGGCTCATTTAGAGCCTCTGTGGAATGTGGAGGGCTGGTTTGGGGCGCACGCGCACACTGCGTGGCTTTGGTTTTTCTTCTTGGAAAACCTGCGCAAAGACGAGAACGTCATCCTCCGTCACGTGGAAGACGCGGGAGGGATTCCGGGGTCGGAGCGTGGGTGCTTGGGATGTGTCCAGCTTCACATCGAAATCGGTTTCGGGCGCGACTTCGAGCGCCGTGTAGAAGACACCGCTAGCGCCCACGACTCCAGATTTCTGGCCATTGATAGATACCGGGAGTCCTTCGTGTGCTTGGATCGCCAACACCACAGAGCGAGTCTTTCGCAGACATTTCGCTTGATATTCGATGCTCTTGATCGCCCCTTCGCCTTGCATCCCGTAGAGTGCTCGCAGTTCAAGCGGTGCCACCGAGGGTTCCGGTGTGTGCGTGACGGGGCACGTGAGCTTCATGGTGATGCTCTCGCCAACCTTGCCTGAGACCGCAACGTTGAATCTTCCAACACTATCGGTGACTCCATGGACACCTGCACCGTCGAGATGCGCTCCTGAAACCGGGTCAGCCTGATCGTCAAGGATCAGCACGGAAACCGGAAAAGACACTACGGTAGAGCGCTCACAGCCCGCCGCACCCGCCAGTGCGAGCACTATTCCAATGCACGATCGATTGAACTTTTTCACGGTGACTGCTCCTCAGCCTTCTTCTGCCGACGCAGCTTCTTCTCAAGGATTGACGCTGCGAGCCGATACGTACGAGCGTTCGCAGACTCGGTGGCCAGTTTTTGGTAGGCAAAAATGGCCTCGGCAATGCGTCCAGCGCGCAACGCCTCAAGCGCCTTCAGCGCCAACGCCTCGCTGCCAGGCGCAACATTCTCCACACTCTCACGCTGGAGCGGAGGTGCACGCCTAGGGGGAGAGGGCGGCGGAACCGGCTGCACCTTAGGCAGCAGAAAACTGATCTCACTGGACTGTGGTCCCGCCACGACGGGTGACGCTTGAGGCTTGTGAGCATCTTGCCCAGACCACCAAAACAGAACAGCAAAGGCCGACGCGCTCGTGACCCCGGCTGCGAGCATCGCACCGACTACGATTTGAACGAGGCCAGTGCGCCGCCCTCGGTGCTTCGTCGGCACCTTTTGGCGACGTTCGGTCGTGGGTGTTGATGGTTCACCAACCAAAGGACTCGGCGCAGGCGGCAATTCGTTCGGAATCACCACCGGAGAGAACTGCGTGGCATCCGATTGAGTCAACGCTGGCGCACCAGGCAGCGGTTCAAACAGTGTCGCATCGCGCAGCAGCGGATCCGACACCAAGGCCTGCTCGGGCGGGCGCTGTGCACGCGCTGAATGAGAGCCACTTTCAGCCGAAATCGCAACGATCGTGGTTGGGGCGTCGTAGGTTCCAGCTAGCTCGCGCGTCGGCGTATTGAGATTCAAGCTCGCTGGCTTCGCGCGAGCGGGCAAGTCAAAACGGGTGGCTAGCTCGTCCTTCATGCGCTCCTCCGCGCAGCCTCTATAGCGGCCTCCATCATGCTGGCAGGCAAGGATTGGCCAAGCGCCGTGAGCAACGCTTCTGCCCGCGGCAATCCCCCTGTGGGAAGCAAGCGATACACGCCCTCGCTCAAATATTTCCCTTCGAAGAGGTGGCAAATCACAAACTCGCCCTTTTCATCCGTGCCTCGCACTTCGCTGATGTGGGACACTTTGCGGCTGCCATCTTTGAGCCGCGACACCTGGACGATAATATCGATGCCGGAACCTAACTGTGAACGCAACGCGATGAGCGGCAACTCAACGTCCGCCATCAGCGCCATCGTTTCCAGACGACTCATGGCATCGCGCGGGTACGAGGCGTGCACGGTAGACAAACAGCCACCGTGACCGGAGGTCATCGCCTGGATCAGATCCAGCGCTTCACCGCTTCGAATCTCTCCGATCACGATTCGGTCGGGGCGCAGACGCAAGCTGGCCTTGAACAAATCCCGGATAGAAACCCCGCCTTTTCCCCTTGGATCGGGAGCCCGCGCTTCGAGATGCACCACATGCTCGTGTTGCAATTGGAGCTCGCGCGCATCCTCGATCACCACGATGCGGTCACCTTTGGGAATGAAGGAGGACAGCGCATTCAGCATGCTCGTCTTCCCGGTACCGGTGCCGCCTGCAACAATGATATTTTGCTGGCAGACCACCAAGGACGAAAGGAGCTGAGCGGCATCTTCGGGGAGTGCGCCCACTTCCACCAAGCGCTGGATCGTGAGCTTGTTCTTAGAGAAGCGGCGAATCGCCACACTCGGACCGTCGGGTGCGACCGGTGGCAACACGGCCTCCACACGTGAACCATCGGGGAGGTGTCCTTCCAAGATCGGATGCTGGTCGTCCAACGGCCTGCCGACGAACTGCGCGATATTGCGTAAAGCTGAAAGCAACGCTTCGTGGGAAGGGAATTGGGTGTCGGTCTTCGTGAGCTTGCCGCGCTGCTCCACGTAGATCTGGCTTGGCCCGTTGATCATCACCTCACTCACCGTCTCATCTTCGAGGTGAGCGCGGATCGGTTCGAGAAAGTGGATGATGGATTCTGCGAAAACTTCCTTGGGGATCACAGCGCTTCCTCCCTAACAGCAGCGGCAGGCGCAGGATCCGCCTGAATTTGCTGCAGTTCTTCGCGCACCGCGCTGGCATTCGGGCCCGTGGCTTCGAGCAAGAGGAACGCCTGTAGGCGCTTTTCAGCGGTGATATAGTCACCGCGCTCCAACGCTAACATGCCAGAAAGACGCAGCGCCAGGATGTGCTCGGGATTGCGCGCCAGAATCTGCTCCAGCTCGCGATTGGCGCGATTGAGCTCTCCCAATCCAGCATAGAGCGTTGCCATCAGATAACGCAGACTCATATTCTCGGGCTGTTGCCTGAGATACGGAGCTGCGTAGCTCACCGCACTTCTGACTCGCCCGGCCCGCACACAGACGCTCACCAACTTTGGTAAGATCACTTGAGCTGAACCACCCATTTCAAGCGCCGCACTGAAGTATTGCTCTGCGCGAATCGTTTCACCCACGTGTGCCAAAGCTTCCGCCTGCTTGACCAAGCTTTCAGGCGTCTCGCGCACGATCGGCGTGTGGCTTGGCGTACCGGGTGAGGCCGCACAACCCGGGAGCCCTCCGCTAGCCATCGCGACCAGGATCGCGGGCATCGCCCAAGATCGTCGTACTATTCTTTGGGGGGATGTATCCATCACAAGAATCTGTTCGACCCGACGGGCTGCGAGTTGCGGCTTTTCTAAATCACCTATTTTTCAGCTGCATTCTGTAACTTTTCCTCGGTCTCCGCCTCGGAAAGCCGGACCCACTCGCCAAACTCTCCGCCCTTCTTGCCCCAGAGCGCTCTCAGCGCCCGCACTTCAGTCAGCGCAGCTTCGAGTTCGCCATTTTCGCGCGCCAACCCCAAACGCAGCTGGTGTCCTTGAAAGGCACGCCAGATCTCCGCTTGCCATTCCTTCGCTTGCCGCTTGGCCTCAGCAGCACGTCCCGAACTTCCTGCTTCCTCAAAGCAAACGCCCGCTTCCTCGAGGAGTGCCACAGACTCAACGCCGTCAGCGGCCTCAAAGGGTGCGCGCTGCTTCTTGGCGTAAGCCGCACTGAATGCAGCTTGTGCGCGGTGCGCTGCCGACTCCCCCTGAGCTTTCGCGCAACGCGCCTCAGCGCCAAACAGGTCCTTCGCTGCTAGTTGGGTTTTCGGTGGCTTCACGCTCGCGGCCTCATCTTGGCCAAAGGAAAAGAGAAGCCCTCCCACTGCGACGGCAGCGACCAAGGCTAGGATAAGAGTGCGTGCGCCTGCGTTCTGTGGCTCAGCGCCGGGTGTTTCCACAGCTACTTGGGCATGGTCCATTTTTGATTCCTTTGATTCTGAGAAAGTTAGAAACCTGCGCCCGTCACGATGAACGGACCCATCAACAGCAGTAAAATGCAGCCAAACATGAAAACCATGGGAATGATCATGTAAACCCCGGCACGCGTCGCTGATTCCTCGGCAAGCACCGTACGCAGCCCACGGCTCACCTGAGCTTGAGTGAGGAGCGCTTCGGAGATCGGTGTCCCTTTTTCTTCCGCTTGAGTGAGCGCACGCACTAGATCTCGTACCGACGAGATGGGGGCACGCCGCTCAAACATCGCCAACGCCTCGCGCCGTGTTTGACCAAGATTCAGTGCATCGAGCAACCTTCCGATCTCTTGAGCGAGCGGATCGCCAGGCTCAGCCTCCCGCACCACCATGCTCAAGGAAGCAGGAAAATCAAGCCCGGCACTGGTGCACAATGCGGCAAGATCGATCGCTGCCGGTAGCCGACGACCGATCGATTTCAAACGTTGGCGCATTTCCGATTCAACCTGCAAGTGCACAATCGCGGGCCCGCCCAGGGCACCCAACACCAAGTAGAGCTCTCCCTGCCCAGTGAGGGCACTGAGCATCGCCCCCGTCGCCGCGAACACCATGCAGCCAAGCAGCATGGCTCCAGATAGCTCATCCGGAACAAACCCCAGATAATCGCCCGCCTGCTCCAGGCGGCTCGCCTGCCGAGCCCTGAAGCTGGCAACTTTGGAACTCTGAGGAAAACAAGCCAAAACCTCGCCTATCAGCCCTCCAAACCAAAGCAGCACGGGCTCCAGCAACCGGAAACCTTCCGATTCCTGAAGAGCGCGCACGCGAGCTTGCGCGCGATAGCCACGCTGCGGAGCCTCCAACGGGCGCACCCCCGCTAGCGCTACACCGAGCGCGACGATTGCGATGCAAACTAAGACCAAACACAGCGAACGCATCACTCCATACGAAGGCATCACTCCATCTCCTTCAGATATCCACTAACAAGATTTTTCGTGCCGCGAGGACGGCAGCAAGCCAAAGCACCACCGCCGCTGCGAACACGAGGTGACCGGTGAACGTGGTCTCAAGTGGACGAAAGAAAAGCGGATCCATCATGCGCACACCGAGATAGAGCGGGACCGGGATCCCGCCGATCACGAAGGACTGAGCTTTGCCTTCGGCTGTTTTGGAGCGCACCACCCCTTCGAGGCGCGCCATTTCTCGCAAACTGATGGCCGCTGTGGCCAATGCGCGTGGCAGATTCCCGCCTGTGCGCCGCGCCGTTCGCAGCACCGCGACGGCCGCGTGAAACGTTGAGCTTTTCACACGCGCGGCCCCCACTTCCAGTGCACCATCCAAGGGCATACCGAGCTCCACTTCTTTCAGGATCAGCTCGACTTCGGAGAGAAGTGGCAGTGAAATCACCGAGCAGGACGACAGCATTGCATCGCCCAACGAGGGTGTCGAATGCAGCGCGTTGCCGAGCGCATTGAGCCAGCCCTCCACCTGTTGATCGATGCGTGTCACCCGTTGGCCACGCTCGCGCGACAGCAGAATCGGTACACCGAACAGGACAGCAACTGGGAATAGCGCGAACCAATGCTCACCAGCAGCTGCTAGTCCGAGCGACGCAACAACCGCGCCGAGCTGCCCCCAAAGAATCGAGCTGGGCTTCAACTCGGAACGCAGAAACGCAAGCTCTCCGCTCACCCACGCGTGATACCGCGCGACCTGAACGGCCAGCCACGGCACCACCGCCCAAACTCCAGTGAGCGCCCCCGTGATCGCGAATAGCGCAACGATGCGCCCCATCCAATACCACGCTGCCATCAGACGTAGTCTCCCTGGCTTACCACTCCGTGCGCGATGAACTGGTCCACGAACGATGGCATGTAGCCACTCGCGCGATGTTCCCCCACGACTCTGCCATTTTCGGCGGTTCCAGTGCGGCAAAAACTGAATATTTCGCGCATCTCGATCTCTCCGTCGTGCCCCAACCCCACGAGCTCCGTGATGTTCGTGACGCGTCGCGACCCGTCAGATAGGCGGGACTGTTGAACGATCACGTGGACACTCGACGCAATCTGACGGCGAATCGCCTGAATAGGCAGCTCGACTCCCGACATCAAACACAGCGTCTCAATGCGCGCTACCGCTTCGCGTGGACTGTTGGCGTGGGTGGTGGTCATCGAGCCTTCGTGGCCTGTGTTCATCGCCTGCAGCATGTCGAGTGTTTCGCCGCCGCGACATTCGCCCACGATAATGCGATCCGGGCGCATGCGCAGTGCATTCTTCAGCAGATCTCGGATAGTGTATTCCCCTTTGCCCTCCATGTTGGGCGGGCGAGACTCCAGAGATACGACATGTGGCTGCCGCAACTGGAGCTCCGCCGCGTCTTCAATCGTGACCAAGCGTTCGTCGCCCGAGATGGAGCCGGACAGCACGTTCAAGAGGGTCGTTTTCCCGCTGCCTGTTCCCCCTGAAATAATGATATTCTTCTTCACCTTCACGGAGCGCTCAAGAAAGCTCGCCATGCGTTGACTGAGCGAACCAAACTTCACAAGCTCCGACATTTGGAGTGGCTCCTTTCTGAACTTTCGGATCGTGATGCACGCCCCTTTGAGCGCCAACGGAGGGATCACGGCATTCACACGCGAACCATCTTTGAGGCGGGCGTCCACGATCGGAGTGGATTCATCAATACGGCGACCGAGCGGAGTCACGATGCGTTCGATGACCGCACGAACTGTCTCATCGTCCGTGAAGCGAAGGCCCGTTAGCGTTAGCCTACCCGCACGCTCAGCATAAATGCTCTGCGGATCCACGACCATGATCTCGCTCACCTCGATGTCTTGCAGCAATTGCTCTAAGGGTCCAAGCCCGAGTGCCTCATCCGTGAGCTCCTGCACCAACCGCTGGCGGTCAAGGTTTTCAGGTAGCTCAGCCCCCATGCTTTGGAGGATCATACCCAGAGCTTCGATCACCTTGGGCCGCATCTCATCCACATTGATGCGCGCGCGACCCAACTTGGGAAGATCGAGATGGTCGAGTAAGCTGCGATGGATCCGCCGGCGAAGCAGTGGCGGCGCCTCCGTTTCCACAGGAGGCGAGGCTAGCTGAACTACCACCGGCGCAACGACTGGGGTAGCCAACAGAACCGGAATCGGAGCTGCAACAGGAACAGCCAATGGAATCGGAGCGACAACAGGAACCGGTGGTTGCGTCTTCCGTATCACCTGCAACTCGAAGGGCCCGACACGGATCGGCACCGTTTGCGCGCGCACCACCCGCGCTGCCTGACGCAGCAGCAACCCATCCACCAACGAGCCATTGTGGGAACAATCAGCCACCACCAGGTCAACACCCTGTCGCGAGAGCGACACATGGCGCCGTGACACCACATTCGAAGGCAAAAAAACGGCACATTCGGGATTACGCCCAATCCACAACGGCTCATTCCCTATCGAAAGTTCAAGGCTTCCCGAAGGTGTCACCACCGTGATCTGGAGCTCAGCGTTTTCCACGAACGCCCCCCTTCACACGCGGCTCATCCAACATTCGGCTTTGCTCGATGTTGCCGTCGTAGTCTTCGAATAGCTGGAGCGCCTCCTTGATCCGCCGTTGTGCGTCCTCAGAGGTGGCATCTACCACCGAGGGCACGATCATCACGATGTTCTCCAAATCTTGGGTTGCCGAGCGTTCCGAGCCAAATAGCAAACCGAGAAGCGGGATTTGGCTTAATCCGGGGAGCCCCGAGCGCGTGTGGACTTCGCTCTTCGAAGTGAGGCCAGCCAGTATCAGCGATTGACCCAATTCCAGATTCACAATCGTGTCGAGTTGCGATGTCGTGCGCCCTGGCGCGCCCGTGCCGCGATCGTCAGCCAAATCCGAAACATCGGCGTGCACGAACAGATCCAATCTGCCAGATTCAGAATCATACTTCGGCTGGATCTGGAGCGAGCTCCCAAATGTGATCTGGTGAATGCCTCCGGAGAGGCTGCCCTGAATGGGAATATTCACCTCGCCGCCACCGGCAAACGTGGCTTTTTCACCGTTAGCCGTGATCACCGCCGCATGGCGCATGACCTTTGCGAACCCTTTGGCCTGGGCTATGTCTAATTTGGGCAACGCTTGAGTGACCACCGCACCTGCCGTTTCAAAACGATTCGCCAAGAGATCGTAGCCTAGATTCAGGGTTCCCCCGCCAATCGAGCCAGGCCAATCCATCCCGACTTGGTGATTGTAGCTCTTGTCGAGCTGCACAAAATAGAAGTCGAGCCGTATGTTGTCGCGTGCGGGCACGCCGGTTTTTGCCGCTACCGCCTTCCCTTCAACGCCTCCCGCTACTTCGATGGCGTACTGACGTTTCACTCCACTCTGCATCAACAAGAGAAGCGATGTCACTCCAGGATTCATGGCTACGACCACGAAGTCCTTGGCATCTGGTGTTAGCCGCACATCCACGACGCCCTTCACACCTTCTGAGAAGCTCTGCACTCCGGATGCGGACAGAACCTGCTGCTCCCCTACCTTGAGTTGAATGCTCTGGGAAGGCGCAGCTTCATTGAGACCCGAACTGACTTCGGCGTTGGCGCAAGGAGCAGCGCCGAGCAAGGCGCTGCAAACGGAAGCCGAAGAGATAAACGAACGAAAGCGCTGGTGCATAGAATTCTCCTTCAATCGGGTTAGAACGATGCTCATTGAACCCGTTCGATCACGGGCACTTCAGGTTTCTTCTTGGCCGCGACCGCCCAATCCGCGCGTTCCTTCGCCTGCTGCACGTCGCCCTGAGTGGTGCTCGGCAGCTTGTCTACGAGCGTGATATCGTCGGCATTTCTGAGCGAAAGCCGCAGCGTTCCGCCTTGCTCGGCTTGCGTGACCGTTTGGGCTTGCTCAACGGTCATACTGAGCACGACCGAACCGCCCCCGCGTCCAGACCTGGCCTCGGCCTCCACTTCCGTGGTGCCATTGACAGCTAACACCAATAGATTTTGGAGCAGCGTGACTGTTTCAGCTCCGGAGTGCGAAGTGTACAAGAGGTCCACGCGATCGCCCGGCCGGAGCAGACCGTCGAACAGCTGCTCTGAAGCGATATTGAGAGCGCGCATCCCCTTCTGAACCAGGCCAGCCAGCGAACGCGCAGCTTCTTGGCCCCCCGCCACATCTGTCCACTGAATCAAGTCGCCACCCTTGAGTGCAGCATTGGTACGGACGCCGATCAGCCTTTCCGTATCGCTAGCGCGCACCTGGCGGCGACTCACGTAGCTCGACGGCACTTGTTGCAACGCCAAGTCGGCCTTTGAGATCACCGCACCGAGCGGCAGATCGCGAACCGTGGAGACCAGCTGAAGCCTTGGGCCGCCAGCCACTTCTTCTTCAAGACGGGAAAGGTAGACCTGACCCAGCGCCGCTGCGCCGATGCCGCTTGCAACCGAGATAATGATAAGAAACTTTCTATTAGCCATAGTGTGCCGCGTTGCTGCGTTCGCGAATTCTGGCGAACCCTCAAGCTTCGACCATGCCCTCGCGCAGTTGCTCGCAAAATGAATGCGCAACTGGGAGCGCGCCGGGTCGATAGCCCTCAAACCAAATCTCTCACGGAGAATTCCGCATGAAACGACGTCTATTTCTGTTCGCCTCTTTCGCTCTGTTCGCTGCTTGCGGCCAAAATCGAAAGGCTTGCCCGGAGGCCTCGGGCTGCGTAACAGACCCTGCCTCGCCACCCAGCACCGGCACGGTACTCCGCGCCAGCTGGGGAAAGGACCCGGGACAACTCGGTGTCTCCGACGCTGAAGAGGGCAACGCTGAGGCGCCCATGAGTCTCGTGTTCGACCCAAAGACTGGTGAGATTTTGTTGCTCGATCAGCTTAATCTGCGAGTTCAGGTCTTCCTCGGTAGCGTGCTCAAAAAAGTGATCCCGATCCCTTCTGGGACCGTCCAAGATCTCGCACTACTAGCGAACGGAAACATTCTCTTGCTGGATCGCCTCAAGGACGCCGAGCTCATTGAGATCGATCAAGACGGGAGCGTGATCGGAAAGACGAGTGTGATCGGTGACGGCATCGCCTCCGCTGCTGAGATCACTGCACTCTTTAGCAATGAAAAAGGCATCTGGGCAGACATCGGCAAGCAATCGATCCTGCTACTCGATCCCGCTGGAGTGGCGCCGCAAACTCGCGAGATTCAACCGGGTTTTCCCGCAAACGACCACGTGTACAAGGTCCAGGGAACGGGGCGCACGCTCTCGATCATCTCAACACCCAGCCATCAAGCAACGGGTCAAAAGCAAACGCTCGTGGAATATCCGAGCCCCGTTACGGGCATAACGACCCTGCGCGTAGACAAGTTGGGCAATGTCTACCTTGCCACCCGTCACCTTTTGGACGACAGGAAGTCCACCTCAGAAACATCCTGGATGGTGGTGCTCGACGCTGAACTCCGCGAAGTGCGGCGCTTGATTCTCTCTCCAAACGGCACGGCTCGCGAGATTTTCCGGGAGCTGGAGATCGGGCCAAACGGCGAGATTTTTCAGCTGCATATCACGCAAGATGCAGCGTTGGTGGAGAGGTATTGAGGGCCATGCAACGCCTTGCTTCAATCCTCTTAAGCCTGCTAGTCCTGTTGTGGGCACTGCCTGCGCAAGCTGAACCCGCCGCCATGACGCGAGATACTGTGCTTGATTTGGTAAAACCGGCGGTGGGGCACGGCTACTTCTGGGGCCACAACACCTGGACGAGCGATGGCTCCAACAAGGGCACCTGCTCAGGAAATTGCCCCTCCTGTACGTTCAAAGGGACGGTTGGCACGGATTGTTCGGGCTTGGTATCGAAAGCCTGGCAAATCCCTTCAGCACTGCCGATTACCACCTATGCGACCTACATCACAACAGACGTCTTCCGATTCCAGGAGCTATATTGGAAGCGGATTCAGCGCAGCGAGTTGAGGCCGGGGGATGCACTTGTCTACCGCAACGCCGCTAACAGCGCGGGACACATCGTGCTCTTTGACCGCATGGGTGACATGCCGGGCCGCTATTGGGTGTATGAGGCACGTGGCTGCCAATTCGGTGTGGTCCACAATCAACGAGTCTTTTCGGCTGATTATATTGCAATCCGACGCAATGCCCTGATTGAAACAGCGACTAACACAGCTCAATGCGGCTCCCATGGGCACACCGATTCAGTCAGCAGCTGCAGCTGCGATCCCGGCTACAGCGGCGCCAGTTGCGATCAGTGTGCCTCTGGGTACTACGGTTACCCGGCTTGCGTGCGCGAAGGCTCAGCCTGCGAACCCAGCGGTTCAATCCAATGCGGCAACACCATCAACGTGGACGGCCCCCAACAAATCTATGCGTTTCGCCCCTCCGGGCGTGGCAAAGTACAGCTAACACTGAACGGTAGCAGTGCCGGGCTCCAACTCAGCGTTCTCAAACAACACTGCGATGCAAAAAGCCGCGTCGGCGCCGCCGCCAGCTCTCTTGCAATAGACTACAGCGAGGGGGATGTCTTCTACGTCAGTGCGGAGAGTGCACAGGGCAGCTTGGCTGAAGGCCAGCTCAGAGTGCAGTGTGAAACCCCAAAGCAAGCCTGGGTCGGGGATGCTTGCGCGAGCGATCTAGACTGCGATCTTAGTCATCAGCCCGAAGCCGGCAACCGAGGCTTCTGCCTCAAACAGGGCGCAGCTGCCTTCTGTTCGCTGCCGTGCACCAGCCTGTGCCCTGATTTGTTGCCCGACAAGGCGCAAACTTTCTGCGTCCAGAGCGCGAACGATAACCCGTCGGGCGTCTGTGTTTCGCGATCCGACCGACAAAATGCGCAGTGTACAAGTATTCCAGGCACCATCGAGTTGCTCTCTGAACGCCGCCAGCAGAGCGACGTGAAGCAGCTCGCGTGCGTGCCGACCTCCGCAACCTGCACAGGCATTCTCACCGGTCGCGTCGTTGAATTTGATACACTTCCGGGAAGGGCTGTTGTGGGCGCCAGCGTGCACGTAACAGCTGGAACCTTCACGACTGACGCCACAACCGACGAGCTAGGCAATTACACAGTGCCGGGCGTGCCTTGCTCCAGCTTAACGCTGAACATCGGGGCACCTGGCTTTCTCACCGAACACCTGAGCTTGGCATCGGATGGCAATCAACAACACTTCAGCCAGCTGCGAGCGCTTCCACTCGCCTGTTCAGGCGAAGGCAGTATCACGGGGATCGTCTCCGATGCAGTCTTGAATCAGCCCGTCGCTGGAGCACGGATCGAGCTGTTTCCGAGCCTGGGGCGCGCCGAAGGCACACCCGTTGCCGGCATCACAGGAAGCAGCGCAGGTACCTACGAATTCACCCATCTCAATGCTGGCCACTACACCGCGCGGATCGAGGCTGCTGGCTACGCACCCCTGGAAGAAGAGGTTGTCGTGTGTGGCCAGCGCACCTTGCAAAATGACTTCTTCGTCTCCAGAGCCAGCGAGGCTGCACTCAGGTTCGTCCTCAGTTGGCAGCATCCCGACGACCTCGATTTGCACCTCCAACTCCCCAATGGCGAGGAAGTGTACTTCGACGACCTCTGTCACGGGGCGTCCCAATCCTTCCCGTATGCCACCTTAGATGTCGATCATCAGCTCGCCGACGGCCCGGAAAGCATCAGCGTATCTGGATTGATTCCAGGGCGCTACACGCTCTTCGTTCACAACTATTCGCAGGATTTCATGCCCAACCAAGCCGGCTTCCCGGATTCGCAAGCTCAGATTTCTGTGTTCGGCAAAGGTGGCAGTTTGCTCGGCCGCTTCCCCGTGCCGACACGCGGCTCGGGCCTGTATTGGGATGTTCTCTCCTTTGAAGGATTGCGTCCCGAGAAGCTGACTCCGATTCAACGACTGAGCTCGGAACGATTGCGCCCTGAGAATTACGTGCAGGCATGTCGGCCATGATCTCGCGAGACGAACGCGGCGCGATGATGGTGATCGGCGTCTTCATGGCGACGTTCCTCGTGGGGGTCCTCTACTATCTGATTGGCACCGCTGAAGCCGTGTTCTTTCGTGAGGGCATGCAGGATGCGGCGGATGCGGCGGCGCTCGGTGCTGCGATCGCTCACGCGCGCGGGATGAATTTCATTGCGCTCGTGAACATTCTGATGGCCGCGCTGGTGATGATCTTGCTTGCGCTGAAGCTCTTGGAAACGGTGATCATTATTCTCATGGGTGTGCTGACTGGAATCGCGGCAACGGGATTCGGTGCCGCAGCCGCCGTACCCGCAATCGCGGCGCTGGCAAGTGCGCGCTCCGCTGTCAATGCGGCCAATGAGGCCGCAAAGGGCGTGATTTTCCCACTCCTACGCGGGATGAGTCAGGTGAGCAATGCGGTCCGAGTCTCGACACCGGCCGTCGCCGAGCTCCTCACGATCAGCGATGTGGTCAGTGGTCGAGACCCGGCGGATTTTGGCTTCATGCTGCCAGCGCGTATGACACTGCCTGTCGAGAAAGATCAATTCTCAGTGCTGTGCGCTCACGCCGGCGAGAATTTGGCCGAGCTCGCAACCCTGCCGCTCAGCCCCATACCCGGCATCAGTATTGTGAGGGATACCTTGGAGAGCGCCATGGGCCAACTCTCAGGTTCGCTCTCCGCCTACTTCTGCGGCAAGCCTGGTGCAGCTCCGCCCTCCGCTTCCGTGCCCGTAAAACGCGGCTATCCATTGACGGACTTGGGTAATCAATGTGTGAAGGATAACGAATCTGGCAAAACCGAGAGTCAGGCCTGCCGCGACGCTCAGCAAGAACGTGACCGTGCCACTCCTGGCCCCTTCGGCGATTGCAAAAATAGCTGCAAGCCGGGTGAGCTGTTTGACACGTGGACCTCACTCGCACGCCAGCAGTGCAATTCGGAAGAAATCCCAAGAATCCACTCCTGGAAGTGGCAGCAAATGTGGATCATCGAGGAACTGACCTGGTCTGAATCCGCGAAAGCTTGGCAATCGTCGAAGCTTGAGCAAACCGACGAGCGCGTACTTTCTGGGAATTCCTCGCCCTGCGGCGGCATCAACGCGGAACCAGGTTGGAACACGAAGCGGCGTCCAGAGGGCCGAGATGAAGACACAACCAAAGTACTTCCCATCTGCAGCAGCGAAATATTGGAACCCCCCATCTTCTATCCGCATTCGCAGGTTTTCAAGCGCCGTTACCAAGCAGTCACTGACATCTTTGGGTGCCTGCGCACCGTTACTGCGAACTATAAAATGGAGGGAGCCGAGCCCGCCAAAACGAGCGGTGAAGAGGTGCCCTGGAAGATTCAGAAAGACATCGTGTTGGGTCAGAACGATTTTCAGATCCGTGCAGTGGCGTTGGGCGGCACGGGCGATTTGCGCAGTGCCGAGGGTGTACGCATTGCGACATGGGTGGACTGTACGATTCCTGCAAACAGCGTTCGTCGGGAGTGTCAGGGCGGTAGCCTGTTCGCGGGAGCTGCAGATCTCTTAGGCCGCCTGTCCGTCGCCCAAGCTGAGTATTACTTTGAAGGAGATTTGAAGCGGGAGGAGTGGATGTGGAATATGAACTGGCGCGCACGTCTGAAGCGGTTCCGCCTCCCCGACAAGAAGTCCAAGAAGAGCGATCCGAGTGCCGCGGAAGCCAAACAATTTGGCGGACAGAAGGAGGCCAGCTCCTCCGAGGACGCCTGTGGCCGCGCCAAGGACTCCAAGGGGGGGCGTTGTGGAGGCATGACGAGCACTCTCGAAACACTTTCATCGGTCATCAAACACTGAGCAGCCATGAAAGCGAATTCTCCGACATCCTCCCCTCCCCCCCGCATCTACCTCGGCCGAGAACGCGGAACGGCCAGCGTCGAGGCGGTGATCTTGCTACCGATCCTCATCCTGCTCTTTTTCGGAATCATTTATGTGGCGCGTGTCGACAGCGCCAAGCTGACCGTGCTCACCCAAGCTCGCGGAAAAGCCTGGGTTGCTTCCATGCAGGCCTGCGAAGGCGATGCGAAGTCTGCTGATCAGGAACACGCAGAGGTGAAAGGCGTCAACAATGAGGTCAACAACGCGCTCTCGCAAGCCAGCCAATCTACTTCGGGAAGCGTCAAATCACCGATTGGCGGCTTCGTTGGCAAGCTGCTCGATGTCCCATTGAAGGCCCTTTTCGGCCAAAGCGTGACCACTAGCGCTTCCCAAAGCGTTCCCCGCCCCGCCTTCTTGGGCGGCAAAGAAACGACCGTTGTCGGCAACTATCGCCTGCCTTGCAACATCAAACCCTACACCCTTTGGGACATCGCGAAGTCTCTCTGGAACCAGCTCCCGCTCTTCTAAGGCACCGTCACCCATGCTCATTTTCTTCATACTTGGTGCTCGTTTCCGCCGAAAAATACTACCTTTACTCCGTGTGGCGGGAGTGCTCGTGGCTGCGCACGTCGTGCTCGCTCTGTTCTTCTTGCATCGAGCCGAAGCCGCGATCACGGAGGCCTTCCTCGCTGCATCACGGCCATTCTTGAGCCTGCCAGGAATGCAGACGGGAAGCGAACAGTCCGCGCAGATGAATGGAGCTGAATTCCGCGCACAGAGCATGAGTGTTCCGTTACCGTGGCGCCGAGTCCTGAACGCTGCCGCGAAGCAATGTGGAGCCCGGGGTGGCCTCAAGCTTGATGCAGAAGTCGTCAAGAAGCTTGCCGCCGAAGATACGGATGAGCGCGCTCAGGAATTATTGAGTGGGGTGCTGCGTCTCGAAGGAGAAGGCGAAGGCATCCTCGTGTGTCTCGAAGCCGACTCGAAACATTCTCTGCAAGACTGGACTCAGAAGCTGCACCGTTTCGCGCAAACTCGTGACCTTGCGCTGCTCGGACGGCCACGCTACGTGCGCGTCCAACGGAGCTCCGAAGGCGCCTCCGTACTGCTCACCGTCTGGGCCGTGGGCGACTTGAAACTTGATCACATGTTTCCGAAAACCGCTGACGCTCCCGGTCGTGATTCCGATTTGCTCCCGCGCCCGCCAGAGAGTCGCCGTTTGCTATCAGCTCAAACCTTGGCTGGCCTGTCCCTCGCGAGTTACGAATCCCATCAAAAACCCGGTCAAATTCTGAGCTTCTACAAGGCCACGCTTGCCGCCGCGAACTGGTCCGTCTTAGCAGGGCGGGGAACACTGAGTGCGACACGTGCCGATCAATCCCTCCGCTTGGAGGTGGGCGCAGGCGAAGCTGGGACCAGCTTCGTGACGCTGAGCATCCTCTAAGCCAAAGCGCAAACTGGCCCAAGAGCTGGCACCCGCGTGAGGCCACTTGGCGACGTCGACCCGCCCCAAAAAATCATTTGCCCATCAGCGGGAAGTGCCGCATGCTGCCCATTCCGATGTTTAACAGCCGCACTACTACGACGACTACCACTACCCTCCGGGGTGGTGTGGGCGTTGTTTTCGTGCTCTGAGCATCCTGAATTCAACCCTACGACCCGCCCTTGAGCGCGGGATCGATGGTGTTCGCTCCCGTGTTCTTCGGCCCTCAGCAACCGAAACGCCCGCACGGAGTTACCATCATGTTACCCGATCACGATCACCGCCAGTTGGCTCAGCGCCTCGATCTCTTCCACTTTCAAGAAGAAGCGCCCGGCATGGCCTTTTGGCACAAAAATGGCCTTATTTTACACCGTATCTTGGAGCAACGAGCCCGCGAGCTGTTCCTGCGCCAGGGCTACGAAGAGGTGCGCACACCGCTCCTCGTGCGCCGGCCACTCTGGGAAGTCAGCGGGCATTGGCAACATTTTGCAGAAGGAATGTTCAAATTCACCGATCAGTCGGAGCAGGCAGCCTTGAAGCCTGTGAACTGTCCTGGCCACGTGCAACTCTTGCAACGCCGCGTGATCTCATATCGTGATTTACCTGTGCGCCTCGCTGAGTTTGGCTGTGTGCACCGCGATGAACCAGCTGGCGCACTGCATGGCCTCTTGCGACTTCGACAATTCACACAAGACGATGGCCATATCTTCTGCACTGAAGCTCAAGCAGCGCTTGAAATCGCCGCATTCTGCCACAGCGTGCGACCCTTTTATGCGGCGTTCGGCTTTGACACCATTCAGGTTGCACTTTCGACACGACCCCAGCAACGCGTTGGCAGCGACGAGTTCTGGGATCGCGCTGAAGCGACACTCCGCGAAGCTCTGGAAATGTTGGGACTGCCCTTCGATATCGTTGAGGGTGGGGGCGCCTTTTACGGGCCCAAGATCGAGTTTTCCTTGCGGGATAAACAGGGCCGCCATTGGCAGTGCGGAACCATTCAGTTCGACTTCTTCATGCCCGAGCGCTTCGGCCTTCATTACGTGGCGGAGACGGGGAAACGCGAGCCGCTGGTGATGCTGCATCGTGCACTCTATGGAAGCTTAGAGCGGTTTCTTGGGGTGCTCCTCGAACATTACGGGGCAGCTCTGCCGCTGTGGCTAGCGCCGCTTCAGATTCTTGTTATCCCGATCGGTCCGGCTCAAGCCCCCGCAGCCAAGGAGCTTGCCTGCAAGCTGCGAGAAGCCGGCCTGCGCTGTGAATTGGACGAACGCGACGAAAATCTGTCGCAAAAATTAGCCGACGCCCATCAGCGCACCGTGCCGTACCAGGTGATTCTTGGCTCACGCGAGCTGCTAGGCGGCAACATTAGCCTGCGCGGGAATGGCAAACAAAGAGTCCTCCCCTTGTTGGAGTGCGTCCCAGAGCTTTCACGCCTATCTGCTGCCCCCGAGCTGAGCTGAGTACGCCTCCACTCAGAACTTT